>Ga0233435_1000817_pt1 | contig 33770 bp, 6 predicted proteins | sample SI_122_August201_3_FD_182735 | JGI IMG/M metagenome (GOLD analysis project Ga0233435, IMG submission 182735) | Seawater microbial communities from Saanich Inlet, British Columbia, Canada - SI_122_August2016_135_MG | ecosystem: Environmental > Aquatic > Marine > Inlet | place: Canada: British...
GATTAACTCTCAGCGCTACATTGGAACCATCTTTGGTGACACAATTACCGGTACTGCTGAAAACGAGGAGTTCGAGGGAGGTAAAGGGGGCGACACCATCGATATGGGGGGCGGTAATGACAACGGCAACCTGGGTCTGGGCGACGATACAGTCGACGGTGGAGCGGGCTGGGATCAGGTCTACTATACCGACTCTATTAACCGTTTTGATATTACCGTTCACGATTCAACCTCTGGAACACAGATCGGCTCCTTTGTGTTGGGCTCCTTGAACGGTGGGCTAGCCAGCAACACATTTGTCTTTACAGACGGTAGCTCTACTGCCTACGAGGCATCCTCCATGGTGTTGAAAATCAACGATACCTTGAGTGATCAGTACGGTGGATTGGGTGTCGATACCCTCTCCAATGTAGAGATGGTCGCCTTTGAAGGCGGTGCGCTTTTCTTGGGTAGTGATACGCTTGAGAATATTATGGATGGTAAGGAGCTACCTACAGGCTGGGATGGCAACTACACGGTTCAGATTGGAAACTATGCGCAAAAGCCAACTGAGTTTGATGCAGGGGCTGGAAACGGTACCACTGAAGACGACACGCTTATTTGGGATGATGTTGATTGGAATGGAAATGAGCAGATGCTCCAGGGCTGGGGTGGAGATGACACCCTGATCGGTAGTGATGGGGATTCTGATGTGATCGATCTCTATTACGACCATAACCGTCCATGGCAGAATGGGCAGGAATATAAGGCCAGCTTTGACCTGACGGTAGATGATGCCACTCTGACGTATCATCTGGTGGATTCAGATACCAATGATGATAATTGGGGAGCTGATTATTATGAGTATTACCAAGGTGGTGAGTTACAGACTGGTGACCTCAGTTTTGATCTGGATGCAAACACAGTCACATTGAATGGCACTACGCTGCAGATGGCGATCTCTGATAACTCCTGGTGGACAGGAATCTATCAACCAGGCCAAGAAGGTACGGTCGTTGATGGCATTGATCCGTCTAATATGGATGTTTGGCGCAGTGCTGACCTTGGTGATGACACCCTCAATGGTGGTCTAGGTAATGATGTGCTGGTGGGTGGTGCAGATGGTACAACCAGTGGCTCGCGTGACAACTACTGGGATGCCGGTGATGTGGCCATGTACCATGGTGCAGTCATAGAGCGGCTGAATATTGAGAAGATAGAGGGAGGTAGCTATACCTACAATGATGGTTCAAGTGATATCACCTACAACGGTGACTACTATATTGTGACCGATATCGCCTCACTGATCGACAAAACAGGTACGCTGGATTTCAGTAGCGCCAATGTAGATACCTCGATCGGTTATGGTCAGGATGCCCTGATCGGTATTGAGAGAATCCAGTTTGGTGAAACTGAACTACAGTTATCACCAATCTCAAGCACCTATGAGTGGACCAGCTGGTGGTATGGTGCAGATGAGAGTGGTGACTGGGACAGTCATGAATATCTGGTTACCAGAACCTACACGACAGGTACACTGTTTGATGATCTGTTGATTGGTGCACCACATGACCCGGATGCAGATACCCCGGTCTATGGTCATGGTGACGAAATCGATGGTCAGGCGGGCGATGACATTATCAATGGTGGAGATGAGCGCGCCGACCTCAATGGTAACGCCTGGGACCTGCAAGATGTGGTCCGCTATAACGGCTCTCGTGAACGTTATGAAGTGAGTGGTGTGCTGGTAGAGGTTGCCAATAACGGCACTTCGCGTAGCGACTACACAATCGTGGCAGCTGATGGCACATTTGGTGATGGGTTCAGTTATACCGATGCTGAGGCTAGTGATAACGCGGTGTTCAGTATTATGATCACCGATATCCTGCCCGATAGCGCAGGAGGCACCGGTACCGATCTGTTGGTCAATGTAGAGCGTGTTGAATTTAATGGTTCACAGCTCTCTATCGAGCCGCAGATTGATGAGTGGATTGACTGGGAAGGGAATATCCAGGTCAATGCACGAGGCACTGATTTTGACGATACCCTGAAGGGCAAAGAGGGACATGACTGGCTCTATGGTGAGGCCGGTGATGACACCTTGATCGGTGGCGCAGGCGGTGATGAGCTGGAGGGTGGTGCAGGTAATGACCTCCTCCGAGGCGGTACCAATGGTGAAACCGATGAGTGGGGTTGGTCTCGTACCGATACCGCCCGTTATAACGCCGATCTGGACCGTTTTACTGTGTCGTCAGTCATGGTGAATAGTCGTTATGAGGTTGGCAGTGGAGAGGGCTACGATACGCTCGCCTATCAAGTCGCTGATATCTTGCCTTCGGATGATGCCAGTTCACTGGGAACCGATGTTTTGGTGGGAATTGAAAACATCAGCTTTAATGACCGTTGGGTTGAGTTGGCGGTACACTATAGCTCCTGGACCGACTGGGAAGGGAACACCAATGCCAACGCAGAGGGTACCGTCTTTGACGACACCATCTCTGAGCAAGGTGAAGGAGATCGTGACTACATGCGCGGTGAAGAGGGTAACGACATCCTCTTGGGCGGTTCTAATGGTGACAACCTGACCGGAGGTGCAGGTAACGATGTACTGGATGGTGGTGCCAATGGGAACAGTGGTCAGAGCTGGCAGGACCAGGACGTGGCCGAGTTCAGTGGAGACCAGGATCGTTACCAGTGGAATACGATTACGGTTGATAGTGATGCGGGAACCGTTACAGTCAGTGGAACGACCAGTACAGTAGCCGAAGGGGTACTGACACTAGACAGTACCCTCTCTACTGCTGCCCAGTCTGCCCTTCAACGCGCTTTTGATTCAGGAAATCTGATGGGGCAGACCAGCGGTTATCTGGTCGAGGATACTCTCGATGGTGATTTCGGTGGAGATGGTACCGATGTGGTCTTCAATGTAGAGCGTTTCCGTTTCCGTGATGGTGAGGTTGAGCTAGGTATTCGTGCCGACGTATGGGACTGGTCCGGTGGCGGCGAGTATGGTTGGGAGCCAGATGGTAACCCGGACAGCGCCAACATCATGGGTACAGCCAGTGTCGATACGGTGACTCTGGATGATATTGTTGCATTGACCAAACCAGAAGCAGAAGATGAAGCCGCTTGGAAAGCCAAGCTCGAAGCGATCCGTATGGATATCGACCTGCGTGAGGGCGATGATAGCTATATCGGTGGCAGTGGAGGAGAGTCGATTCGTACCGGTTCTGGTAATGACTACGTCGATGCCGCTGGAAACGAAGGGACGGATCAGTGGGGTGGAACCATGCGTGACGAGATCCGTTTCGAAGGCAAGTTTGAACGCTTCGTTCTCGCCGATGTCACCTTGACGAAGGGTGACGATGATAACTGGAGTGTCACCAGTGGCCGTGATGAGACCCTCTCAATCACCACAACGGGTGATACTGTCGATACTGTGGCCTCAACCAAAGAGGATAGTGACGGTAGTGTCATTATCGACAGCCTCGATTCAGAAGGGATCAAGCAGGCCCTGCAGTCGTTGATTACCAATGCTGCAGTAGATGCCACCACTGTGAGCGGCTGGGTTGTGGCCGATAAGCTGCCGGGTGATTTTGGTGGCAGTGGTGTGGATGCCATTGTAGGTGCAGAGGCCTTTGCCTTCAATGACTTCTGGATGCCTCTCACGATGGATATCTGGTACAACCGTGCTTGGGGGGATGAGTATGAGGGAACCCCTTGGGAGGATCGTCCGATTGTCAGTGCCAATGTGCAAGGGACAACCGGTGCAGACATCATTAAAGGTAACGCCACCTATGACTTTAGCGGCGATGACTGGCTCAATGGTAACGATGGAGACGATACCATTCTGGCAGGCGCTGGTGGAGACTGGATTGAAGGGGGCGCTGGCGATGATACGATCGATGGTGGTACCAATGGAGTCACCGATCGCTGGGGCTATACCCCAACCGATACAGTGCGTTACGAAGGTGAATATGAACGCTATGTAATCACTACAGGTACTGATAGCAATGGACGTAGCTATGTTGAAGTGAGAGATACCGATGGTGAAGATGGGGATGGTACCGATACCCTCTACAATATTGAGAGTCTCTCGTTTGATGACAACTGGATACGACTGGGGATGGAAACCTGGACTTGGACAGATTGGCAGACCAATGAAATTGCTGGTGTGGCGATGAATGGTTCATTCCTCAACGACACGATAGATGGTTCACTGGATGAATATGTTGGTGTTATGCACCATATTCGAGGTGAGGATGGCGATGATATCCTGATCGGTGGTTCGGGTCCGGACGAATTCTGGGGCGGTACCGGTAATGATCTGATTATGGGAGGCGACAACGGGGTCGATATGTTTGGTAACCCTGGCAGTGATGTCGCCCATTACGATGCGATGTCTAGCCGTTATACCGTAACAACCCTCTCATCCTATACCGATGCTAACGATGTTACCTATACCACAGAGACACATGGCAATATCGTTCAGGTAACGGATTCCATGAGTGATGAAGATGGCGGTGATGGAGTTGATATCCTGATGGGTATTGAGGCGATCAGTTTCTGGGATCAGTGGCAAACACTGGAGGTGACCAAGAACTTCACCGACTTCGATGGGGATGGTAAAGCCGATGAGGCCTTCCTGCGAGGTACTGAGAGCGCAGATACGCTGGAGGGTGGCAAGATCAGCGACGTGATCGAAGGTGGCGCAGGAGACGACACCATTAGTGGTGGCGCAGGTGGTGACATGATTACCGGTGGTGCTGGTAATGACACGATCGATGGTGGTGCAGAAGGGACCGACCCCTGGGGCAACCCGCTGATTGATTTGGCGATCTATACCGGTAATTATGCAGACTATACGGTCAGCTCAGCAACTGTAGATAATGTAACAACAGTGACTGTCGTCGATAATGAGACAACCAACAGCTCGGATGAGGGTACCGATATCCTGACGGGTATTGAGGCGATTCAGTTCGATGATAACTTTATCAACCTTGAAACCTCTCGTTGGGAGAGTGACTTTGACTACGACGGCGTGATCGATGAGATTGTACTGAGAGGTACCGATCTTCTGGGTGATACGCTAGCTGCGACAGATGATATAACGACGACTGATGTCGATGAGTCTATCATTAACCACTTCCTGGAAGGGATGGGCGGAGCAGATACCCTCACAGGTGGCTCTGGCGATGACTTCTTTGAGGGAGGCAGTGGAAATGACACCATTGTGGGTGGTGATGGTACTGATAAAGTGCGTTTCTTCGGAAACTTGAGTGAATACACGGTCAATAGCCCTTCGTCTGAAGGTGCCCAATTCACTGTGATAAAGACAAGTGATAATGAAACCGACAGCCTAACTAGTATTGAGGAGCTGATCTTTGATGATCAGATTGTTAAGGTGATTGTGTCCGGTCAAGGCGCGGAGGTCAGCAGTAAGAGCGTTGATACCGATGGTGATAAAGCTGCTGATCAAGTGCTCTGGACGGGTACAGAAGATACGGCTACCGATACCGACACGGATACTACCGCAGATGATGACAATACCTCAGATGGTAGTAACGTGATTGTTGATGGTTTTGGTGATTTGGGTAATGACACCATTACCGGTACCGCTGACATGAACAACGTCATCGATGGAGGTAGTGGTCATGACACCCTGACCGGTTCTAATCTGTCCGATATCTTCAAACCGGGCTCTGGCATAGACACCATTGATGGCGGGACCAACACCGATCTGGATGCGGATGGTGATCAGCTGCCAGACATCGTTCAGTATGAGGGCAATAAGTCAGCCTACACCATTAAGAATATCCAATCCTCAACCATCACGCTCAGTGGTACGGTAGAGGCTGGCGATAGCTATACGGTGGTGGTGGGCAGTACTTCGGTCTCCTATACCGCTACGGCGGGTGATGCAACGGGTGGATTAGCTACATTGGCGACGAATTTGGCAAGTGCCATCTCAACGACGGCAACAACAGGCGCTGTTACGGTGAATGGTGCGGTGGCTTCCGCTGCGACCACGATAACCGTAGATGACTCCAGTAGTGTTCAGGCGGGGGTCACAGAGCTGCTGGTCTCTGATGGCAGTAGTGGAACGACGCGTATTCAGGTCTCCTCCATCAGTGGTAATGTCTTGACGCTGGCCTCAGGAGTTAATGCGGCCATTGCGGATGATGCAACGGTCAGCTTCACCGACATTGCTGCGACAACTTCCGCGGGCGTTATTACCCTGACCGGTACGGGTGCAATCTTTGCAGTTTCAACCAGTGTTACCAACGGTACACAGGCTGCAACTGCAACAGATGGCTCTGCAGTGACTGCGGTTGCAGTGAATGGCGCGAATCAGAGTGGCACATCATTGACGATTGATGGTGATGATGCTGGAGATATTGCTGCTGGAGACTATATTGCGTACTCGGTTTGGACCGATAGTGATGGCGATACGGTGGTCGATGATGGTGAGACAACAGCCTACGGGCCCTATGAAGTCTCTGCTGGAGGCGCAACGTTGACATTGGCAAGCACGATGGGTGCGAGTCCTGCAGATGATGCAACCCTGACAGTGACGGAGGATAACCCGGATGCAACCCAGGCGATCTCTGATGCTACCTATAGCCGCTATGTAACAGTGGCCGATAGCAGTAGCGAAACCGATACCTTGCGTAACATCGAGAAGCTGCTGTTTGATGATGAGGCGATGTCACTGATTGCAAGCCAGAGTGCTAAAGCCTCAATGGGTGCAACAGGGGTCACCACCACCTGGAAGGTCAAAGGAACCGGCCTGTCTGATCTATTGACCGGTACATCCGAGGACGAGATCTTCTACGGTTACGACGGTAGTGACCATATCGTATTGGGTGATGGCAGTGGCACAGACCAAGCGCGTGGTTTTGTCGCCGGGGCTGGCGGCGATGTGCTCAGTATTCTGTTAGGTGCTGGTGATACCGATGGCCTCAATGGCAACGGAGTCGACACCATTTCCGAGGTCAAGGCACAGGCGACCCAGCAGGGTGATGATACGGTCATTGACCTTGGTAGCGGCAATCAGATTACCTTGGTCGGGGTGACCAGTACCGATCTGGTCGATGCCAACTTTGAAATTGTCAACTCTGGCACTTTCTAACGACTGATCGAATCTTCAGTTCCTCTTCCCGGATCAACGGGTAGGGGAACTGGGGGCTTGAAAAGTAGAATAAACCCAAATATTCTAAGACAATTATAAAATAACCTAATTTTAAGGATCTAAGAGCCATGGCATATGAATCAGAACACGGCCTGAGTACCGGTGAATCTAATAACAGCGTCTCAACAGCGAATCTGCTGGCAGAGAACGAGAAGACTACCGGAGCACTCAGCAGTTCGACAGATACCGACTATTACAAGATTGTTGCCGATGGCCCGGGACTGATTCAGGTCACCTTTGATACCGGAACCTACTCATCGACCTCAGAGCACTGGGATATCGCCCTGCTGAGTACAGCAGGAACCAGCTATCTGCTCTCTCCTACCGCCTCAGCAGCTGGTACCAGTGTATTGATCAATGGCGCAGACCAGACCGGCACCTCGCTGATTGTGGATGGGCTGAGTGCAGCCCCTGCGGACGGAGACGACGGAGACCGCTTTACCATTGGTACGAGTACAACCGTTTATACGGTGGTCCGCAGTGGAACGGTCTCCTCCGGTGAGGCCACACTGACGATTAACCCCTCCATCTCTACAGCGGTTACCGATAATACGGCACTGACCTTTGATCCTGTCCAATCCTCCGTCGGGACTACGGCGTCTCTGACCGCACAAGTCAGCGCAGCAGGCACCTACTACTTCAAGGTGGCCAAGGCTGATGTGTCCTCGACTCAGGAGTATGGGGTAACCGCAACCTTTACCTCGACCACAGAGGTTGAGGACAACGATGATAAGAATGATGCCGCGGACAGCAGTAACTATCTTCTGGAAGGGGTATCGATGACCGGTAGTCTCTCTGATGGGAATGATAGTGATGTCTGGCTCTTTACCACGGCAGCCGCTTCTACCTTCTCTGTTGATTTTGCGGCAGTGACCGGTACCGATAACCAGTGGACCATTACCGTAAAAGACTGGAATGGCACCTCGATTCTCGATAGTACCACCAACAGTGCGATCTCACTTTCAGCGGGAACCTCGGCCAGTGCCTCTGTAGGTGACAGTAATCAGCCTCAGACCTATCAGGTGACAGTGACAAAACACGCGGATGCTGAGTCTGCCAACACCGGAGACTATACCCTCAAGGTGAGTGGGACTGGTCTGGACCTGAATGATACACCGAGCATGACAATTGGTGCTGTGACCTCGGATTCCAGTAACGCACTCATCGACACAGAGGTGGTGCGTAGTGTCTCTGCTGCAGATAGTGGAGATGGTGAGGCACTGGCGATGACCAGCCTCTTCTCTGTATCCGATGCCGATAGCAGTCAGACCTTAAGCTATATCTTTACCTTAACGCAGCCCCAAGTGAATGGCGGAAGCCAAACGGATACCACGCTGAATGTGAAAGGGTTGAAGTCTGTCCCAACTGCGGGGGAGACCTTCTCAATTGCAACCATTAGCGGGGGAACTGTTAGTGTAGACAGTACGGTCTATACCGTAGTCAGCGCGACAGATCTATCCAATGTGGTGAATGGTCTGGGTGAATCAACGGTAACACTGGATGTCGCGGTCTCATCACCGGCAGATGGTTCCTATTTAACGCTCAACAGTACAGGCTTTGTAAAAGTTGGCAGTACCTCCTATGGTTATGCGGATGGCATGAGCTCTCCGCTCAATGTTTCTCTGACCGCAAGTGAGATGACCTCAGCGGAGTTCTATCCAGGCACGGATACAGGGGACTTTACACTCTACCTTCAGGCCAAAGATGACTCTGGAGCCAATGATGGCTCCGATTTAGGCGCAGTCATGCAGATGACACTGCGCTCTGTAAGTGCAGGGTATGCCGTGAATGTAACGGGTGCAGATACCGGCACTAGCCTGCAAGAGAGCAATACGGATAGCTCGGATACCATTACTGTCGCCCTGGGGCAGGCCCCGGTATCCGGTGAGACCGTTACCGTCTATCTGGAGCATGATGGTGAGGAGCCCGGCTCTTTTGAACTTGATTTCAGTACCTCGGTACTTACGTTTACAGAGAGTAACTTCGCAACAGCACAATCGGTGACGATTACCGCCCGTGAGGATGCCACCAAAGAGACCAGCCAGACGGGAAAACTCAGTTTTAGAGTGGTCAGCAGTGATAGCAACTCCGCCTATAACGACTTGGCGGTTGATACGCTCACCTACACCCTCTCGGATGCCGCCAACCATGAGCCCACCGGCTCAGTTACCCTATCGGGCACAGCCACACAGGGGGAGACTCTAACCGCCTCCAATGATATTGCAGATATCGATGGGCTAGGCGACATTACCTATCTCTGGGAGCAGAGTAGTGATGGCTCTACCGGCTGGAGCACCATCGCCGGATCTACCACCGGGGCAACTTACACACTGACCGATACACAAGCCGGTGCGTATGTGCGTGTTACCGCGAGTTATTTTGACCAGGAATCCAATAATGAGTCAGTGGTTAGCAGCACAACAGCCCAGATTGCCAACATTAATGATGCACCGACCCTTGATAATGGTATTGCAGACCAGACGGCATTTCAAAGCCGTCTCTATAGTTACACATTTTCCAGCGATACTTTTAGTGATGTCGACCCAGTTAATGACGGTGGCACGCTGACCTATACCGTTAAGCAGGTTACTTCAGCTACAGATACTGCAGAGATTACCGATGGTGCAATTAATGGAGCGAACAGTTGGCTCATTTTTGACGGCGATTCTCGAACATTTTCCGGGACAGTACCTTCATCTACTACGGAGGGGGCAGAATTTTTCGTTGAAGTGACGGCAACTGATAATGCATCTACTCAACTTGCTACAACAGATATCTTCAAGATTACGGTTGCTGCTGCTGCCACAGGTACACCAAGACTTGTCACTGCTTTAGTCGATCAGAGTGTCACTCAGGGTAGTGCGCTAGGTGGTGAAACTGGTTATGCGGTTTCCAGTGGCTCTTTTGTTGATACGGATGACACTTCCGGTGATGATGCACCCGAAAATGTACTGACCTACACAGCAACCCTTTCTGATGGCTCTGCTCTGCCAACCTGGTTGACCTTTACAGGTGCAACACAAACCTTCTCAGGTACACCGGCTAATACTGATGTAGGTTCTCTTTCTGTCAAAGTAACGGCGACTGATGGTAATGGTGCTACTGATGATGTGAGTGATATCTTTGATATTGCAGTCGCAAACCTCAACGACGACCCTACGGGTGCAGTTGATGCCAATAGTGCCTCTGTTGATGTGACGCAGGGGAATACCCTGACCGCAAGCAATACATTGGCGGATCTTGATGGCATCGGCACCATCGGTTATCAGTGGCAATCCTCTCTGGATGGATCAACATGGAGTGCCATTGATGGGGCATCTTCCTCTACCTATCAGCTCTCACAAGATGAGGTGGGTAAGGTGGTACGTGTTGTCGCCAGCTATACGGATGGATACGATACTGCGGAGTCAGTTAACAGCAGTGTAACTGCAGCGGTTGCCAATATTAATGATGCACCCGTCGCCGTTGCAGATACGGAAACTGCTGTTGAGACGGGGGCAGCGGCAGCTGCAACGAATCCAACAGGGAATCTGCTGATCAATGATAGTGATCCGGATACCAGTGATTCATTCTCCATTACCGGTGTCAATGGTGCGACTGGAACCGATACGCTAACCCGCGTTGGAGATTACGGCACCTTGGTCTTAACCAAGGCAACTGGATCATACACCTATACTGTTGATGATACGGATACCGCTGTTCAGGCGTTACGTACCAGCAGTAACACACTCTCCGATACCTTTAACTACACCATTGAAGATGCGGGAGGGTTGACCAGTACCGCCAATTTGGTGATCACGGTGCAGGGTGCCAATGATGCACCAACAGTCGCGAATGTTATTACTGCTTTTGATGGGGTGACCAATACCGATAACAATGTCTATTCTGGTAATGCGTGGACCTACACCTTTGCAACAGATGTCTTTGCCGATGTGGATAGTGGGGACTCATTGACCTACACCGCGACGCAGAGTGATGATTCTGCGCTCCCCTCCTGGCTATCCTTTGATGCTGAGAGTCGGACTTTTTCGACTTCAGAGGCTCCGGCTGCAGGTACCACAGAGGCCACAGTGGCTGTTAAGCTGGTTGCATCGGACCAGGGAGGACAGGCGGTCAATACGACTTTTAATGTAACGGTACAGGATACTGATGCGACGGCACCAACATTGGCTGCACCGACTGCAATTACCTTGACCGACACCTCAGCAGATGACACGCTCTCAAACACAGATGCAACACTGAGTGGCACAGCAGGGACTGGCGGGGGTAGCTTAACTTATGGTATCAGTGGGGGTACAGATAACGGTACGACGGCTACTTTGGCCGGAACCTACGGCACCCTGGTTGTAACCATAGCGGATGGCAACTACACCTTTACCCCGGATGAGACAGCAGTAGAGGCGTTGGCAGAAAGTGCGAGCGAGTCCTTTACTGTGATGGTGACTGAGGGTTTATTCTCAGCCAGTCGTCTATTGACGGTGAATATTACCGCAGCCAATGATACCCCGATATTCGCTGCACCAACCGCAATATCCCTTACGGACACCTCGGCAACCGATGACTTTGTTGCACAGCTAGGTACCCTCTCTGCGACGGACCTAGACAGTGGTGCGACACAGACCTATGGAATCAGTGGTGGATCTGAGGCGGGTGACACGGTTACCAAGATAGGTACATTGGGTACACTGTCGCTGAGTGCTTCAACGGGCGCTTATACCTATACTCCCGATGATACGGCAGTCAATGCAGCAGGCTCTGATGAGTCAGAAAGTTTCACCGTAACGGCCAGTGATGGCATTGCCGATGCGGTTACACAGACATTGACGGTCAATGTGGCTGGTGCGGATGATGCTGGTGGCACTAATGATCGTCCAAGTCTGACTACGATTAGTACCCTGGATAATGGAGGGAGTGCAATTGCTGAGTCAGCATCCCTTTCAATCTCCTATACAACACTGGCGAATGCTGCAGATGAGGCCGATGATAATGCTGTGCAGGCATTTCGGATTATGGAGGTGACGAGTGGTACTTTGACTCAAGATAATTTGAGTGTGATACCCGGAACCACAACGATAGATCCTAACGACTCTCCGTTGATTTGGAGCCCTAGTGGCACCAGTGGCACCGTGAATGCATTTACCGTGGTTGCATTTGATGGGACCCTTACCTCACTCACGCCGGTTCAGGTGAAGGTGGATGTGGCCTCGGATGAGAATCTCACATCTAGTGGAACGATCACGAATACCGATGCCAATGAGGCCGGTGTAGATGCGGAAGGGGATGTGCAGGCGAGTGTAGATGCAACGGGTGTGGCCGATGCACTGATGGCGAATATCACGGATGCAGGAAGCGCGACAATGACCATTACCTCTGCACAGACAGAGAGTGGAAGCCCTTCCGCAGTTCCAACCAGCAGTACCAGTGCCTCCAATGGCCTCCAATTGGTGGGGAGTTACGGAACACTAACAGTCGGTGCAGACGGCTCCTACAGCTATGTGGTCGACCAAGTCAATGCTACGGTGCAGGCACTTACAGAGTCACAGTCTCTGAGTGACAACTTTACCGTAACGGTATCTGCCACTATTAGTGGAACGACAGCAATTGGTGCTCAGGACCTTATCATTACCATTGATGGAACCAATGATGCGATTCCTGCAGGTAGCAATGATACTCTGACGATTAATGAGGATACCACTACACTACTGACAACCGATGATTTTGGTACCTTCACAGATACCGGTGATGATGCCGAGACCCTGCAGATGATCAAAATTACCTCTCTGCCAGCGCAAGGAGCGCTAGAGTACGATAGCGGAACAGATAATTGGGGGGCGGTCTCAGTCGATCAGATGATCACTGCTGCCGATATCACCGCAGGTAAGCTCCGCTTCGTACCTGGAGGGGATGGTAATGGTTCCGGTTATGCGATTGTTGGGTACCAGGTTGGTGATAGTGACGCCTATAGTAGCAGCACCTATACTCTAACCGTTGACGTGACTGCTGTTGCAGATGCGACGTTATTTGGGGGTGCGTTGACCGGTGCGGCAACAGAAGACCTGACAACTGCCGCAATTGGTGGGACGCTGACTGCCTCAGATGCCGATGATGCCGCAGATGCAGTGATTACACCACAGACTGATACAGCGGGTACCTACGGTACCTTCTCGATTGCGGATACCGGGATATGGAGTTATACCCTCGACAATACCAGTGCTGTTACACAGACACTGGCCTCAGCTGCGACAGCTACGGATACCTTTAGCGTGGCTGTGGCTGGGGGGGATGCCCAGAATGTTGTAATGACTGTTACAGGTGTAAACGATGCCCCAACCGGTGCTGCGACCACGATTTCAGTGGCGGCGAACAACGCCCACACCTTCTCTGCATCAGACTTCAGCTTTACCGATGTGGATACGGGCGATTCACTGGGGGCAATTCGTATTGATTCGCTCAGCGGTATTGAGGCAGCAGATGGCACTCTTCAGTTGGATGGAGTGGATGTGACTGAGACGCAGGTGATTGAGCTGGCAGACCTGGGTAACCTGGTCTTTACTGCTGGTGTAGGGGTGACTGGCCTAGATTATGCCAACTTCACCTACTCTGTACGGGATAGTTCAGACTTCAGTGCAGCAGCGTCAACCATGACTATTAATGAGGGGTATACCCTGACCGGGGCCGTCGAATTCTGGAAAGATAGTGCGGTGAAGCTTGAGGGGGTTGGGTTGACTGTTGTAGGCCAAAATGGAACCAGTGCAGCCACTACCGGTGCATTCTCTGTAGAGGCGATTGCAGATGCCGATGGTGAAGTGGATGTGACCGCTTCTTTAGCTGGGCCAGAAAATAATGTAACATCTGGTCTGTCATTAACCGATGTGTTGGCTGGGCTTAAGCTCTATCTGGGTAAATCACTGCCTGAAAGTTATAGTTCTCCTTATAATTACATCGCAGCTGACTTCGATGCCGATAATGATGTCGACCTCAGTGATGTGCTCAATATGTTGAAGTATTATCTTGGGAAAAGTACCACCAATAATGTAGAGCCTGAATGGGCTTTTGTCGATAAAGCAGATTTTACCGATGATGTGGTCGATACCATTGCAGGTGCTGATGGCAACCCCTTGAGCAAACTTAATACGACACCCCACACGATTGATCAGGATATCTCGGTAGATGGAACAATTGAGTTGGTCGGTGTGCTGCGTGGTGATGTGGATGGTAGCTGGGTACCGGTAACAGAATAGGCCGGTTACTCTTTACCTCATATTTATTGGTGTTATACTTCCGCCAACGTTATTAATAGCATAAACTGCCTGAAAGGGTAGTTTTTATGTAACTTTGTGTAATATTTATTATATTGTCTCATTCTTGAATAAGGTAAAAAGATGAAAAGAATCGATTCTGCGCTGTTGTCTCAAACTTCTAATATTCAGAATGGGGGCGAGTTGTCTCGTAAACATCGTGCTGTGGGCGAGAAGCAATCTCAGTTATTCAGTCCACTGATGTTATTGACATTAGGCTTGGCTGGAGTAGTCACAGAGAGTGAGGCGAGTGGGCATGGTGCTGTACCGGTAGACGCCATCCGCGCCATTGAAGAGGCGCTGGTGCGACAGGGAATGGGAGCAGAGCAGGCTAGAATATTAGTTGAGCAGGTACTCTCTATTGATACAGCAGCAGGTCGCCAACAGGCATTGGCACAGCTCTCTGCGATTATTAATGACACAGTGCAGGCGTTGGGGCTCTCTCAAGAGACACCTCAAATGGTTGCCAAGGTAGTGGATGCCATTGCTGCTGAGGTCAAAGCGAACCCCGCAGGTCTTGATCTGGTTAACCCCGATACACTCCATAGTATTCTGGATCGTAGCGGCCTCTTTTCTGGACAAAATCTGGATAATTTGATTGCTCAGATTCAGTCCCATTCACAGTCTGTATATGGGGAGCTCTCCAGAGCGGAAGCAGAAGGCGCATCGTTAACAGATACCATTGCAGATGGGATCGCGGGTGCCGGAGAGGCAATTGGTGCTGCTGCGGCATCTGGTGGAGAGATGATTGCTGCACTGCTCGGTGCAGCGGCAGTTGCTGGCGGTGGTGGTGGCGGTAGTAGTGTAGTAGCTGCAGTTGCATCTTCTAGCGGTACCGTGGTTAAAGGGCCAATCTCTGGTGCGACGGTATTTCGTGATATGGATGGGGACTATGTGAAGGATGCCGGTGAGTATGAAGCCACTACGGCAGCAGATGGTAGTTATACTCTTCAGGGTAGTGGAGGCACGATTGTCGCTTCAGGTGGTACAGATACATCAACCGGGGATGCATTCTCAGGAACGTTGGCAGCACCCAGTACCGCTACAGTCGTGACACCATTGACAACCCTGTTGGCAGCGAATGCTAATCTGACAGTGACAGAACTGCAGACAGCATTGGGGATTACAGTAGACCCCCTTAGTTATAACCCATTTGCAGCAGGTGTAGATGCGGCAGAAGCGCTTGCGGCTGAAAAAGCGGCAGCCACAGTGCAGAATTTGTTGTCTGATCTGGCGTCAACAGTTGCGAATAATAGTGGTGGTGCAGTGAGTTTGGCCGCAGCAGTTGAATTTGTTGCAGAGACCGTTGCAGCACAACTGGATGGGGCTACAGTCGCTGTGGACCTCTCAAACAGTACAACCTTGAGCGCAATTGCGACCGCTGTACAGACTGCAGCTGCAACGGGTGTTGGCGACACTTCAGTAGCGGTGACCATTACCAATGATGCGGTCTCTACTTTAGTGACATCGGTGGCTGCAGATAATACTACGATCAAAAATGCAGCTGATCTGGATGCCGTTATAGCGGCCCAAGATGAGATTCAGGTGTCGCTGCAGAATGATACCGGCGTGGCCGGTGATAACGTGACCACAGATGGGGCGTTGACTATAGTCGGTGCCGATACAGGCTCTACCTTGGCATACAGTACGGATGGCACAACCTGGACCGACATGTCTGGTGATAGTGATAGCCTAGTCTTTATTCCAGCCTCTAACACCGTCACCCTTTCGCTGTCAGGAAACACGCCAGGTAGTTCAACGCCATTTACAGTCGCCCTTGAGCTGCCAGTTACGGCAACAGAAGGGGGGAGTGGCCTTACTTTAGCCGTTCCAGCCGATACCACATTGACTCCAACAGCAACACTGGATGGAAATTCTGTTGACACTGGAATCAGTGTCACCAATTCTGCCATTGATGAGCTGTTGTTGGTGGAAGAGGGGGGGGGGAGCCTCCCTTCAGTGACCCTTAAGTTGGCCTCACTGTTGGGGCAGATCAGCTCTAGTAATACGCTCTTTAGCAGCGCACAGGAAGCCCTGCTGGGCAATGAGGGAACCTATACGGTTAGTCTAAGCTCCACTGATTTTGGTTTTGTCTATGGTGGTGAGGTGGTTCGTACTATCTCTATGGAGCTAAGTGTCAGCAGTAGCGGTTATGAGGCAGATCAGAGCGTTGCAAATTTGAGTAGTGAAGGGGTTCAGTTAGTCGATTATGATGCAGAGGGGGATGCACAGGCCACCTCACTGATACCTATCTTTAATACGGATACCAGTACTCTCACCATCACGGGTGCAGCCCTTAATTTGACCAATCTTACCGCATTAACAGACGGTGATGACGGAACTACAGGCACTCAACCAGTATTGAATTTTTGGCTCAATGATCTGCCTCTAGTTGGAAATACCGATGGCAGTACTACTTCGGTTCAAATTCGTGAAACGCCAACATCAGGTGACCCGGTAACGAAGACCTTTGCCTTTACACTGGACCATACCGCTCCTGCAGCGCCCACGGTTCTGTTAAGTAATGATACCGGCGCAAATGCAAATGATCAGATTACCAGTGATGGCTCTCTGGCTGCGCATGGCGAAAATGGGGCCACCTACCAGTACAGTGCGGATGGCTCAACATGGGGTAGCGCTGTGCCTACAGCGGTAGAAGGCTCAAATACGGTCTATGCGCGTCAACTGGACGGGGCGGGCAATGCCTCACCAGCAACAACCTTTACCTATACCTTGGATACCAAGACCACCACCATTGATACTACAGGTACAGTGATTGCAGATGGCTACTTGAATGCTGACGATGACGATAACGATCTGGTGATTTCAGGTGTAACGACGAATGCATCAACCGGCGATACCGTTACCGTGACCTTTGATGGCACAGACTATACCGGAACGGTTGCTGCTGATGGCAGCTATAGTGTGACCATTGATGCATCCTCTCTGCAGGCATTAGCAGCAGGTGACGTTGCTGTTTCAGCTATTGTCGCTGGGCAGGTGGTGAATGGTGCGGCCTCTAGCACCTTTGTTTACGACAAAACCGCACCAACGGTGACCATGGATGCACCAGCTGTACTAAGTGACAATATTATCAATGCGGCTGAATCATCAGCAGTTGTTACCATTACCGGTACTTCGACGTTCTCAAATGGGCAGACCGTCACGCTTACCTTTACCGATAGTGAAAGTAATACCGTAACGGCAACCGGTACGGTTGCCAATAACGTCTATTCGATTGATGTTCCAGCCAATGCATTGGCGCCCCTCACTGAGGGAAGTGTAAGTGTCGCGGCCTCTGTCACCGATGCGGCGGGGAATACCGGTACATCGGATTCACTGTCGTTCACCTATGATGCAACGGCCCCTGCTGCGCCAACACTCTCTATGAACAGTGATGGTACTATCGAGGTCGCTGGTCTGGAGTCGGGTGCAAGCTGGAGTTACACCCTGGATGGCGGTGATGCGGTTACAGGGAGTGACACCTCTATCACAATGACAAACTCTGGTTCTTATGTGTTGTCTGTCTCACAGACCGATGCGTCTGGAAATGCAGGTAGTGCGGCCACCGCCAATGTGGTTGTGGGCACTACTGGGGATGACAAAATTGCGGGTACCTCATCCGTTGAGTTGATTAATTTGAATGGGGGTACGGATACCGTGACCCTGTCCAGTGGGGATACGGTATCTGGTTTCACCAGTGGGGATGCGATCGATCTCTCTGTATTGCTTGGGCCGGGTAGTGGCGCTGGATATACCACAGAAAATAGTGTGCCTGCAGGCTCAGCCTCCTCACCGTATGAGTTCAGAAATGGTGAAATTAATGGTAATCAGGCGACAGTTGACCTGTATTACGTAGGAACTAGCTTGACTAGTGATGATTCATTTTCTGTCGATGTGGACTTTTATTACACATCAAATGTGAGTGGAGCAGCAATTACAGCTTCTCACTCTTTAATTCCTGTGCTGGATATTAATGGTACAACGGGGCAAATTGCGGGCGTTGGGACAGGTAACATATTGGGTGGTTTAACGAATGGGGACTTGCTGGCATCAATCACATTTGTTCTCAGTGACACACCAACCAGCCATATTTTTGCTGCGGAGTCGGCTAAGTTTGATGATGGTACTGGTATTCAGGATGTTGCAGCACCATTGACCTCTCTAATAGGGACCTCGTCAACGGTTGCAACCGGGTCCTACGCCTATGTAAACGATGGTGCTACTTTATCGACGGTTGGCGATAATGAAGTCCATATCGCCCAATCCTTTGCCGATGGTGAAACAACGGTTCAGCTGCAGTACGATACAGATTCGTCTGCTGGGACCACAACAGCCAGTGAGGCCATCTCTATGTCACTGACCTCAGCTGCAGCGCTGGGACTGGTTCAGAGTGACTTTGTCTTTACCGATAACACGGCTCCGGTCGTTGTCATTACTGCAGCCGGCGGTACGGATAATATCGCGAGTAGTGCAGATGCGGCGGTTACCGGTACAACCACTGAGCCGGGCACGGATGTTACTATCAAATCGGGCACGACCACACTGGGTACCGCAACGCCGGATGCATTAGGCGGCTGGAGCTACACCTTGACCTCAGAAAATCTTACGACCCTGGGTGAGAGTTCAACAGCGGATGACAAATCCCTTACGGCAACTCAGACCGATGGTTCTGGGAATGTGGGCACCTCAACTGCGTTTACCTTAACAGTCGATACCACGGCACCAACTGCAGCAACGGTAGCAGCAATCGGCGATACCGATAAGACCAGTGCAGAGGCAACCAATGCTGGTGGTGTAATTACAGTTAACGCCGCAACCGGAGATACTGCGACAGTTACCTTGACAGGGCAGAGCGGCACGGTTACCAAGACCGTGAGTGGTAATGATTCAACACAGGTTGTAGCTCTCGATTCAGCCGATTTGACCATGCTGGGTGACGGTGCCGTTACAATTAGCACGGTAACCACCGATGCGGCGGGTAATGCAGCCACTGCAGACACAACGGGTGGCTTTACCCTGGATACAGCAGCCCCGGATGCCTTGACGGTTGCCTTAACCGAAGATACAGCAACGGCGGCTGATAATATCTCCAGTAATGGTGCAGTCACCGTTACCGGCAGTGAGAGTGGCGCTACGGTTGAATATAGTACAGATGGAGGCAGCACATGGGGTTCTAGCTTTACTGCAAGCGTTGGTGGAAATAATGTGACGGTTCGTCAGACGGACACTGCAGGTAATACCTCAGCTACTACGAACCTGATTTTTACCCTGGATACCTCAGCAGCTGCACCGACGGTTGTGTTGGCTACCGATAGCGGATCAGCCTCAGATGACTTAATAACCAATGATGGCTCGCTGACGGTAACGGGGGAAACGGGTGCAACCGTAGAATACAGCATTGACAGCGGAACCTCCTGGGGCAGCAGTTTTGCAGCCACAGAGGGTGATAATACCGTACAGGTCCGTCAAACAGACGTGGCCGGTAATGTCTCTGACGCGACGACACTCACTTTTACCTTGGATACAACCATTGCTGCACCAACAGTGGCATTAACAACGGATGCCGGTAGTTCGGCGTCAGACACAATTACCAATGATGGAACATTGAGTGTTACCGACACAGAGACAGCGGCAACCATAGAGTACAGTATAGATGGCACCTCTTGGTCAGCAACGGCACCAGCCACAGATACTGCCGGTGCCAATACGGTGCTGGTGCGCCAGACCGATACCGCGGGTAACGTCTCAGATGCAACCACGGCCCGTTTTGTTGTTGATACCACAGCACCAGCTACAGCCATCATCACCTCATCAGACGTGGTGATTAGCCAGACCCCAACGGTCACTGGTACCGCCGAGGTGGGTTCGACAGTCGCACTGACAATCGGTGGTGCAACCTACTCTACAACAGCAACGGATGGTAGCTGGTCAGTAGACCTCGCTACAGCAACCCCGGCCAGTGGCACCTTAACGGCAGCCGATAGCTATTCTGCCTCTGTCGTGGTCACAGATGTGGCCGGTAATGCCGCTTCAGCAGCCGCACAAACCATTGCGGTGAATGCTGATGCCCCTGTGATTACTTCTGCAGCCCTCTCAACCACGGCTGCACCCATAGTCTCTGGTACTGCGGTAGCGGACAGCACGGTTACGGTCATAGTAGCGGGCGCTACCTATACGGTAACGGCGACAGAAGGTACTTGGTCAGTCGATCTCAGTTCTACGACCCCAGACAATGGTACTTTGAGCCTGACGGCAGATGGGAGTGCAGCTAATGCAGTCTCTGTGGAGGCATCCAATGCAGTGGGTGTAAATGTAACCCAACAGCTGATGATCGATAGTGTGGCGCCGACAGCAGTGGTCACACTCTCTGACGCAGCACTGATTGTCGGTGAAACCTCAGATGTGACGATCACTTTCTCAGAGTCTGTTACCGGCTTTACAGCAGCGGATATCACTGCAGGGAATGCTGCAGTTACAGAGCTACGTAGCACAGATGATGGCACAACCTGGAGTGCGCTGTTGACGCCGGCGGCGAATACGGATGCTGTGGCATCCAATACAATTTCAATCGCCGCAGCAAGTTATAGCGACAGCCTTGGAAACAGTGGTGGTGCGGGATCAGCGACCTATTCAGTCGATACCACGACACCAACATTAGAGACAATCAGTAGCTCTATTACCTCTTTTACTGCAGATACCCAAGGTAATATTGATGTTGCAACGTTAACCTTTGACTTTAGTGAGGCACCGACTGGTTTTGAGCTGGCCGATATCACAGGGGAGACAAACGGCACCATCACCGATCTTCGTGCCGATGGCTCAGATGCAACGATCTACTATGCAACCTATACCCCGGATGCTGATGTGGCCAGTCTGAATGAGGCGATTACAGTTTCTGCTTCGGCATTCAGTGATGCAGCAGGGAATAGTGCCGCGGTCACCGCAACTACGTTGAGCCTGACAGGTGATACGCGTACCCCGGAAGCGGGTACGGCACAGGATGGTTACATCTCAGGTGCACTGGTATTCCGTGATACCAATGGTAACGGTGAACTGGATACAGGTGAAGACTCTACAACGACGGATGCCAGTGGTAACTTCCTGTTGGCACCGGGAACGGGTGATCTGATTCTGACAGGCGGTACCGACATCTCTACCGGCCACGCCTATACAGGTACATTAAAAGCACCTGAGGGTTCAACCGTGGTCAATACCATGACCACCCTGGTGGCAGAGCTGGTGGCTGCAGATACAGGCGGAGGGGATGCAGCAACTAAGTTGGCGAGTGCACAAACAGCGCTGAAGACTGCATTCGGGATTACAGAGAATGTAGATTTTACAACCTATGACCCGATTCAGGCGGCGGCAACGGCAGAGGCCGCTGGTTCTACAGATGCTGCAGCTCTGGCGATTGCCAAGACGATGGCACAGGTGAATGTGATCGTGAATACGGTCTCAAAGACGGTTGCAGCAGCAGTCGGTAGTAGTGAAGCAACCGAGCAAGCTGCCAGTCAGTCGATCTTTACCTCGTTGGCCTCAACCATTCAAAGCAGTGGTGCGGCAACAGATCTGACCGACACTACAACACTGGAGTCATTGGCGGCCACAGCGGTTACGGAGGCATCTACCGATGCAGGACTGGATACGGCCGCGGCCGCAACAGCAGCGGCTAAGGTATCTGCCGTCTCCTCAGCAGTGGCCAGCGTGGTTTCTGCCAGTGTATCTAAAGTTGCAGCACAGACGGATCTCACCGGTATGGTGAAGGCAACGGGGGCTGCAACCGGTACCGTTGCGAGCAAACTGCAGTCGAGTATCGAAAATGAGATTGAGATTGATGCAGCAGATCTGAATAGTAAATTAGATGGATTTATTGCTGCTCAAGAGGTGGGCACCATTGTTCCACCATCTCTGACATTGAGTGAAATTGCTACAGATGGAGTATTGACCGCTGTAGAGGCGGCAACCACATTGACAATTACAGGCACCGCTACCGGTTTGAATGGAGAGACGGTTACCATAATGGTAGGTAGTGACAGCTATTTTGCTACGGTTGCCGATGGCACTTTCTCTGTAACCGTACCATCTGCGGACCTACAGGATCTCAATGAAGGTACGGTTCGTATCACAGCAAATGCCTCTGACGGCAATGGTGCTGCAGCAACCACGGCACGTGATGCCCTGTTTGTGGATACTACCGCCCCAGCAGTGACATCGGGTGCAACAGCAACGGTTAATGAAAACAGTGGTGCAGGGCAGACGGTCTATACGGTTACAACAGATACTGCAGCGATCCTGACACCACTATCGGGTACTGATGCGGCTGCATTTAGCTTAAATGCGGGCACCGGTGAGGTGATTTTGCTTGGTAACCCTGATTTTGAAACCCAGTCGAACTACAGCTTTACCATCAACACTGCGGATACACTGGGGAATACTGGTGCGCAGACCGTCACTCTGGCTGTGAATGATGTCGATGAGACAGGTACGGCACCCGCTGCACCCACCCTAACTGCGACAAATGGTGCAGTTGTAGTCTCCGGCCTAGAAAATGGCGCATCTTGGCAGTTCAGCACAGATGGTGGTACGACCTGGAGTGATGATACCGAGGCCGATGTGGTGGCTGCGAGTGCTGCAAACATAACTCTGCTTCTATCGGGTAATACTCCGGTAGGCAATACTCCGTTCTCTGTTAGCATGGATATTCCGGTTGGTCTCACTGTATCGGGTGGTGTGCTGGGTATGGCTGCAGCAGTAGGCTCAATCACACCAACAGCGACATTAAATAATTCTTCTGTTAATTTAGGTGTCACCCTGACCAATGCAGATCTGGATTCATTGCTCTCTCTTGCTACCTCAACAGGAGCAGGCTCAACAGCCGCATTGGGTATGGAGCTGGCTACCCTGGTCAGTACGATTGCCAATAGTGGTTCAGCCTACGCCAATGGCCTTGACTCACTGCTGAGCAGTGATGGTGTTTATAATCTCACGCTTAGTTCTGACGATCTGGCCTTTAGCATGAATGGAGAGCGTGTTGATACGGTAGAGATGACTGTTCCGGTGGATGCTGATCTCACCTATCCACAGATGTCGACACTGATTTCTGATGGAGTGCAGTTGATTGACTACGATGCTCAAGGTGATGCAATGGCTGCAACACTACAGTCCAGTTATGATGCGGCTTCAGATACCTTGAGCTACGACTTGACTGCAACTGGTCTGGGGTTGAATCGCACTAATCTGGATGCAGTCCTGGACCCTCAAAATAGTGCAGGTCATCAACCAATGCTGAAGTTCCAGTTTGGTGACATTACAGGCACATCAGGTGATGTCAATTTTGAGTTGGCAGGTACCACCGACAGTGGTAGCGCCTTTACAATCGCCTTTGACTTGACGCTGAATGTCTCTAACAACAGCGGTGTCTATACCATTAGTACTCCGGGAGGAACCATTACGCCTACAGCGACCATTGCGGGTAATGCGGTTGATTTGAGTGGCTTTACCTTGAGTAATGCTGACCTGGATCAGTTTATAGTAATGGGCAATGCTGCCAATCAGTCACCGGAGTTGACCCTGAAGCTTGAGAGCCTGTTGAGTCAGTTAGATGGGAACAGCACCATTCAGACTGCGGCCGAACAGCTGCTGGCTCAAAATGGTACTTATACGTTGACCGTAAGTGCGAAAGATGGAACGGATACGGACACGGATCCAGACTTGAGCTTCACCATGGATGGACAACCTGTTACTACGGTTGCGGTGACTCTACCTGTTTCAGATGCATTGAATTACCCGGTAACCCCTCTGTTGGTCGATGATGGAGTGCAGCTGATTGACTATGACGCAACAGGTGATGTGAATGCAGCAACCTTGCAGACCAGCTATAACGGAACTACAGATACACTGAGTATTGACCTTGATAGTGCTGGGTTAGGCTTGAATCGAACCAACCTAGATAGTCTGGCCGATGGAACAGGTGGTACCTCACCCAGTATCAACTTCCATATTGATGGTCTGTTGGTGGATAGCACAGTACAGGTACGTCAATCGATAGATTCCGGTACTACTTATAGTGATGTTGCAACGGTTAGCCTTGAGTTGGATCTCACTAAAACGGACTTTATCTACGGCAGCTAAAGTCTCTATCGGGTGACTGGAAGAGGTATCGTCTTTTCATAGAGGGTACCTCTTCTTTCTTGTTGGATGGTAGATAAGGGAATCGTATAGATGATTCAATACAGTAGAGTTTTATTGGCAGGCCTGTTCTCAGCCGTTGTTTCAACGGAGCTGGTAGCGGTAGAAGTTGACGCAGCCTCATCAGTGAGTGTGGTCCCAGCGGATCATGTAGGAGAGAGTCTGGTCACCTATCTACGTAGCTTTATATCAGACCTGCAGCAGTCTGGTGATCAAGCAGCAGTACAATCCCTGGCAAAACAGGTGGTGGATGCTTCTCGAAATCATCCTGAGTATGATGCTGCACAGGCAAAAATGGATTTCAGTCAAGAGGCAGAGAATGAGGCCTTTGCTGCATACTTCCCTAAAATTTATGGCAACTCCTCTTCTGGCTATAACCGCGAAGATGGTGTAGCAAAAAATGAGACAAAACTAGGGGTGGGGCTCAACCAGTTACTCTACGATTTCGGAGCAACAGCATCGAGAGTAGATGCGGCGAAGTCGGATGCAGAGGTCTCTTCTGCTGAGTTGAAAGCGAAAGGCAATGAACTGATTTATCGTGGCGTCAAAGCCTGGCATGAGCTGTTTCGTACCCAACGTATGGTTGAATTACATCGACTCAATGTAGAGTCGCGCAGAGAGATTGTCGATTTTGTAGCACAGCGTGCTGCATTGGGTGGAAGCTCACAAAGTGATGTGTTGCGTGCTCGTGCACGCTGGGCAGATGCAGAGGCGGGAGTGGCAAAAGCTGAGAGCCAGGTGGAACGTGCCAAGGCATCCTGGATTGAGATTATTAGTACAGAGGCCCCTATAGATGTCGAAATTAACCGTTTTGTGGGAATTGATCACAGCCGTTATGTTGATTTGTCTCAGGTAGCGCATCGTTATGCTACTGTAGAGCGCGCCTATGCTAAACACCAGGTAGCCTCAGATAGAGCCTCCGCTGCTGCTGCAGATAAATTTCCCCGCTTAGAGTTGGACCTGTCGGTCTCTAAGTTGATGGATGATCCGGATGATCTGCCGCAAGATCGTTCAGCACAGATTCAGGTACGTTATGATTTTTATACTGGTGGAGCCAAGAAAGCACGGGCCAGCCAGGCACGAGCACAGGCTGCGCAGGCAGCATCAGATGCTGAAACTGAGCTGAGACAGGCTGAAAAACTGTTACGTCAGGCATTGGCTGATGTTGAGGCTGGTGGCCGCACAGTAACAGCTCGCAGAGAGGCGGCATCGATTGCTGCGGCATCGATGAAGGCGGTTCGTGAACAGTTTGCCTATCGTCGTGGCACCTTACTGGATCTTTTGCGAGTGCAAGAAGACCTCTTTTTTGCGGGGCGAAATCTGATTGATGCGATGGCGGATAGTGCTCTCGCCCACTATCGTTTTCTATATCTCGCCTCGGACCTGGAATCTTATCTTGAGCAGTAAGTAGTCTTAATGTCTGTTCAATCAACCATTGATTCGTTTGAAGAGTCACTGCTCTATGTACTGCGTCTGTTGGGGAGCCCTCTCTCTGCTACAGCACTGCGTTCCAGAGTTGCTAAACTGCCAGGCCCTTGGAGTGCCGAAGATGTTGCCGAAGCAGCTGAGAGCTTAGGGTTTACGGTAGAGGCAGTCACGGGCCGTGTAGATCGTTCCTGGACGCACTTTCCGCTGATTTTTCCATTGAGTGAAAATGATGCGGTGGTCGTGGTCGCTCAACCTGAAGCGGATCAATTTGAACTCTATTGGCCGGGTGAAGACGGAACCTCTCAGGTCTCTGCAATAGAGTTGGAGGCTCTCTGTAGTCATCAGCAACAAGAGAAAAAAGGTCTGCTGATCACCCGTCGTGCACGAGCAACTACCATGAAAGACGGTCCCGTGGGGCGCTATGGGCACTGGTTCTTCGGTCCAATTTTTCAGGCGAAAAAACTCTACCTGCAGGTGGCAATTGCAGCCTTACTGACCAACCTGTTTGCGGTAACCACCTCTATTTTTAGCATGACGGTATATGATCGGGTGATTCCCAATGGTGCGGTAGATACACTCTATGCACTGCTGATTGGGGCAGGAATTATCTTTTTTAGTGATTTCTTGATTCGCTCTCTAAGAGGTTACTTTCTGGATGTTGCGGGTGCCCGGGCCGATATGGTAGTTGGAGATACTCTGTTTGAGCAGATCCTGGATATGCAGATGGGGGCGAAGAAAGGTTCAACTGGCTCTGTGGCCAATATGCTGAAGGAGTTTGAGTCACTGCGGGAATTTCTTACCTCCACCACGCTGGTGACGTTGATTGATATCCCTTTTACTATCATCTTTCTACTGTTGATCTGGACCATTGGTGGGCCGATGGTTTGGGTACCTCTGGCAGTGATTCCCCTGATGCTGGGGGCAGGGTTATTGGTTCAACCACGACTCAGTCGTCTCACAGAAGCGGCCTATGAGGATGGGCAAAATAAACAGAGCGTGCTGGTCGAAACCCTGAACGGCATGGAGACCATCAAGTCTCTCGGGGCGGGAGCCTTAATGCGCCACCGCTGGCAACAGGCGGTATTGCACCAATCGGAGCTGGGTTTGAAGCAGCGGATGTGGTCCTCTTTTGCGACCAATGTGGCCAACCTTTCACAGCAGCTGGTGCAGGTTGGTGTGGTGACGACAGGGTTCTTTCTAGTTGGAGAGGGGCAGATCGGATTTGGAGCCATTATTGCCTCTTCTATATTGGCTGGAAGGGCGATTTCACCGCTTTCACAGCTATCACAACTGCTCAGCCGGATGAATCAGTCACTTTCCAGTTATCGTGCACTGAGTGAATTGATGACGCAGCCACGAGAGCATTCGGAAGATAGAAATTTCATCACCCGCGAGCAATTTAGTGGAAAAATCGAGTTTCGAGATGTCTCATTTACCTATCCAGGCAGTGAGACTAGAACATTGAATAATCTATCCTTTACCATCGAGCCGGGAGAACGGGTCGCTATTCTTGGAAAGATCGGTTCGGGAAAAACTACAGTAGCAAAATTGATGTTGGGTCTCTATCAACCAGATGAGGGAGCTGTGCTGATTGATGGAGTGGATGTGCGTCAAATTGATCCGGCAGACCTACGCAAAGGGGTTGGAGCTGTGCTACAGGATGTTTGGTTGATGAGCGGGTCAATAAGAGAAAATATTGCCTTGGGCGTGGATGCTATTTCAGATGAGGCAGTGCTGAAGGCAGCTCGTATTGCAGGGGTTGAGGATTTTATCAGTCAGCACCCTCATGGATACAGCCTACAGGTTGGTGAACGCGGTGAAGGGCTCTCGGGTGGACAGCGACAGGCGGTCTCTATTGCCCGTGCCATTGTTGCAGAGCCGACTATCTGGCTGTTTGATGAACCAAGCAGTGCCATGGACCAACAGGCAGAAGTGGTGCTTGTAAACCGATTGCAAGAGGCTATTGGTGAAAGAACCTTTGTTACGATTACCCATAAATCATCGATGGTTGCGCTGGCAAGCAAGGTGGTGGTTATCGATCAGGGACGAGCCACCTATGTTGGACCACCTGAAAAGGTACTGGGAGCACGTACATGAGCGAACAGCGATACTCTACTATCGCAGGGGCCGGTCGTTTTACCGAGGTGAAAAAAGCTTCGACGATACTGCTGTTTGTGATCACTTTTGTAGTGGCCATGTTGCTGGTCTGGGCTGCTCTGGCTGAGGTAGAGACGGTGACTCGTGCAGAGGGGAAGGTGGTTCCGTCAGGGCATTTGCAGGTGGTGCAAAGTCTGGAAGGGGGCATCGTTGAACATATCGCGGTACGTGAAGGCGACCTTGTCGAGCAGGGGGCATTGCTAGTGTCGTTGAGTGTGACACAGTTTGATGCAGACTTGGAGGTGAGAAGTCAGCAGCTGAAGGCATCGAAAGCACGGGTGGTTCGTCTGTCAGCGCAGGTGAAAGGAGCTCAACCAGACTTTTCCACATTAAAAGAGGAGTTGGGGGTAGAGTTTGTTGCTAATGAGCAATCGACCTATAATGGCATGGCATTGGAACAACGTTCACAAATTGCGGTGTTGAGTGCTCAGATTCGTCAACGACTGAACGAACTTCAGGAGGCTGAAGTTACCTTGGAGACAACTGGAAAAACGTTGGATATTGCGCGGGAAGAGCGTGAAATTGTTGCACAGATGGTAGAGCGGGGGTTAGAGCCGAAGCTGGAGCTGGTACGGTTGCAGCGAATGATCGCTGATGCCGAAGGTAAGGCGGAGACAGCTGTCGTGGCGATTGAGCGGATTAAATCATCGATTCAGGAGACCCAATCGAGAAAAGAGGCGATGGAGCAGCAGTTTCGTACCGAGGCGGCAAAAGAGCTGTCCTCTGTACAGGCGGAGCTGAGGTCGCTGGAGGAGTCTCTGCCGGCGTTACAAGATAAAGTGGAACGTTCTGGGTTACGAGCACCACTATCGGGCATTGTTAACCGGGTGATGGTCTCTACACTTGGAGGAGTGGTTCGTGCGGGAGACTCCGTAGTGGAAATTGTTCCAGAAGGGGACCAGCTTGTTGTAGAGGCACTGGTTCAGCCCAAGGATATCGCCTTTATACATGTGGGCCATCCGGCCAAGGTTAAGATTAGTGCCTATGACTTCTCACTCTATGGAGCATTGGATGGTACGGTAGCCCGGATCAGTGCGGATGCGGTTCCGGTGGGAGAGCAGGGGCAGCCCTTCTTTAAAGTAAAAATTAAAATGGCATCAATGGTTATTAAAAGTCTGGGTAGAGAGCTGCCCATTACGCCGGGTATGCAGGCGCAAGTAGATATTATTACCGGCAGCAAGACCATTCTAAAATACCTCTCAAAGCCTCTGTTAGGGGTGAAAGAGAACGCATTTAGAGAACGGTAATCAGATTTCCTAGAATGAGAGTATTAGAATTGGGTCGAGATTTTGATGAATGGAGAGTTCATAGGTAGATCCAGCCCCGCATGGGTATTGTTTCGATGATATTGTATGTTCATACGGTAACTCACATAGCCAACTGACAGGGTGATTTGATCAGCTATTGGAATCCTGATGCCAGCCTGAAGGTTGCGGAACTGCAGCCCCCATCGAGAGTTATCGTACTGGAATTGGTGTATCTCACCCGTTAGAGTGATTTGCTCGGAGATTGGAGTAGAAATTCTCAGGCCGATAAACGGTATCGGTAACGTGGCCTGCTTTGATTCATGTTGACCAGAACCCAGGATGGAGAGCGTGGCGGGTAGCAGGTTGATGCCTACTGCAGGTGCAATGGTTGTAGTGAATGGATGGTGGAATTGAAAATCGTGCTCTACCCACAGCTCATTGTTTTTTAATTCATAAGCAATACTCTCGTCACTGGTGAGATTATCCTGAATAGAGCCGCTGGTCCAGAAGCAGCCGAGAATACCTGTACAGCTATATTGTGATGCCTCACCTTGATGGATCCCCCGTATGGTATAGTTTCGGTATCGGATAGAGCCTTTTTTGGGTAGCTGCAGACCCAATTCAACCATCATAGTTTCGCCATGAGATGGTTGGTCATCAAACCATCGACTTTTTGGATTGACTCGTTCTGCGCGGATCATTGCCTGATAGTTGCGAAGTGGTTTTTGAAGGCTGAGAGTGAAAATGAGATCATTCTGTGCTGCATGAACTAAGCTAATGAATGGCTGGAAACAGAGAATCATAATTAGGCTTGAATAGTGTAATAACATGGTGAGATGGTCAGCAAGTAACAAATTAATATCTTAGAGGAATAACAATGTCTACTTTTTATCTTTCTGATTCCATTGAGGATCTTGAGCTGTATTTGTCAGGGTCTGATATTGAGGTTGCCAATCAGTTGATCATGGATAAACTGCAAATTGCTCTGAATGTTCTGGATTACACTCCTGATGAAGCGGTTACGGTTGCGGTAAACGCCGAAAGTACTCAGCTAACGGCAGATTATAACGTAGATCCATCGGCTGACTGGAGTGGTGATGCTAGAGTCGTTATCGATGGAACAGGATTGTCTATTGATTCGACAGATGGTGATTACACAATCTCAAATATAAATGCCCTATTGACCTCATCGGATGCTCCGACAGATTGGGATTCTCCTCTGGCTGAGATGGATCTGGGGCTGCAATTGACGGTAGTCAATGATCGAGCCCAGTCACTGGAACTGAACTCAATTTCTGTTATTGCGGGAGATATGAGTGTGAGTTTTACGGGGCCGATCGTTTGGAATGAATCTGCCGATTCGGTATCGATGGAGAATGCTCGCTTTGAAATCAGTGTTGACTCTGACCCTTCTGACCAAACCGTACTCTCCAGCTTCTATATCGAAGGTGATCTGACTCTGGATTTGGGTGCCGAGAGCCTGACGGGAGTGATTGAGAGGATGGGGGTGACCAATGAGGAGGGGCACCATCTCTATAGTAACGATCTGAATGTCTCACTGACAGAGATCTTTGGGCTGTTATACGACTCAGAACCTGAGTTTATCGATGTCAGGTTCGTCGACCTCTGGAGTAATTCACGAGATGCTGGAGATATTAATGGGGATGGTTGGGATGACCTGTTGGTGTCTGCGGGTAGTTTAGATACAGGGGGACAGTGGGTAAACCAAGAGTACATCCTGTTTGGAACAACAACCGGATGGGGAGGTGAAATCGTTGACCTTTCTACTCTGGGGAGTGTTGAAGGTGTACTACTGGATTTTTCGGCTACAGAGCCACTCTCTTCATATTATGTTGATCCACTAGGGGATATCAATGGGGATGGTTTTGCTGATTTACAGGTCAGAGCCTGGGGTGAGTGGGAGAGTGGTCAATGGAGTAATAAGGAGCTGATACTTTTTGGTCAGAGTGGCAATGGACAGTTGACAACCGATCTATCAACACTGACTGGTGTTGGGATCGAGTTGAATATCAGCGATGAGATCGATCCTTACTTCCGCCCAGTCGGTGATCTGAACGGAGATGGTTACGATGATCTGTGGATCAATCAGGACGATTGGGGAGAGGCTGGCTATCTTCTTTTTGGTAAAGCGGAAGGTTGGGAGAGTGAGATCAATCTCCTTGTACTGAATGGAACAGGGGGTGAGGCTCTTGACTTTTCTATGAATGGCGACACTTACCTGGAAGCATTTGAGGACCTGAATAGAGATGGTGTTGATGACTTGCTCATCGATTTTTATGGAAATTCAAGCGGCACATCGCAGGAGTATGTTCTGCTGGGAAATAGCGGAGGTTGGGGGGCGGCTATTACTATGGAGGATTTAACAGGGGTTGATACGCTCTTATTATCTCATTTAATTTTCCCTGACCCAGATGATACCCTCTATACCAGTGGTGACGTCACCTTGCCCGAAGGGATCGAGTATGTGGAAGTGCAGGTGAGTAGTGGGCTCATGGTTGAGGGTAACTCACAGGCTAACCGGATGGTTGGGAATAGCGGAGATGATACATTTGATGGAGGGGCAGGTTACGACACCGTAGTGTATGCTGGAAACTATATAGATTATGTGATTTCGACAGATCCGATTGCACGTGCTATTACGGTCTCATCAACCAGTGACGGAACCGATACCCTTACCACTGTTGAAATGCTTGAATTTGCGGATCAATCTGTTTCTGTTGATCTCTTGCTTCCACAAAATTACCTGGCCACAGGGGCAGTAACGATTGCAGGCATTTCTGAGCAGGGGCAGATGCTTACACTAACCAATACACTCAGCGATGAAGATGGCATGGGAACAATGAGTTATCAGTGGCTGGCAGATGGGGTAGATATTGTTGGAGCTACCAACCCCAGTTACATTCTCTCTGAAGATGAAGTTGGAAAGGTGATTTCGGTTGTTGCCAGCTACACCGATGGGAATGGAACTCTTGAGTCGGTTGTCAGTGGTGCAACAGAGACAGTGGTGACCCAATCTGTGGTCAGTAATCCAGTTGGTCAGACGATGGATGAAGATACCCTAAATGGTCTGTTGGCTATTCGAAATGGTCAGGAGTTGGCTCGGTGGAACTTTCCAGAATCGGTTGGTTTTACGGTTGAAGATGCTGCAGGGTTGGGGAGCGGAGTAACATTAAGTTACAGCTTTCTGGATGCAGTACCCGAATATTATAGTGATGGTAGCGAACCAGGGTTAGATTTTCCAGTAGACTTTGGGTTGTTTCAGCAGGATCACCAGGCAGCAGTTGAGACGGTACTGAGCTACTACTCCTCTGTGATTGATGTTGAATTTGTCGAACAGACTACAAATGATGAAGGGCAGCTGACGTTCGGCTTCTCACAACAGAATCCAGGGACGGCTGGTCACGCCTTCTATCCCAATTTCTCTTATAGCTTCAGTCAGACAACTGGAGAGATCAGCTCAACCACTGAGTCCCCTGAATCCGGTGATGTATGGATATTACCCGCTACAGAGTGGGAGGAAGATGACTTTTTGATCGGGGGTGATGGCTACAATACGTTGCTGCATGAGGTTGGTCACGCGCTGGGGTTAAAGCATCCGTTTGAAGGGGGTAACCAGCTTGAGACAGCACTGAACCATACCGGCTATACGGTGATGGCCTATGAGAATGCGCCGAACTCAACAATGGTTGAGGCGCAGGCTATTGATACACCTGTAGAGGGGGGGGTACAGACTAGCTATAATGCTTCTAACTTTACGGTTCAGACCAATACACTCATGGTGGGGGATATCGCAGCATTACAGTACCTTTATGGTGCCAACACCACCTCCAGTAGTGAAGAGGATACTTACAGTTGGGGTGCTAACGAGGCCTTTTTTGAAACCATTTGGGATAGCGGTGGTACGGATACCATTGATTGCAGTAACCAGAGCTATAGCTGTGAGATTGATCTGACTCCTGGCAGCCACAGCTCGATTGCCCTGCGTACAACTCAACAGGAGGTGCTGACTGCATTGGGGTATGAAGATTATTCTGACTGGTTACCAGATTTGGTAGGGTCGACAATTATGGGCGATCTTTATAATGGACGTAACAATCTGGCTATTGCGGAAAATGTATTGATTGAAAACCTGATTGGTGGAGCAGGGGATGACACCATTATCGGAAATAGCGCAGATAACCGGCTGGATGGTGGCGCTGGCAATGATACTGTAATTTATAGTGGTAACTACGCAGACTATAGCTTTAATGAACTGGA
>Ga0233435_1000818_pt1 | contig 33768 bp, 24 predicted proteins | sample SI_122_August201_3_FD_182735 | JGI IMG/M metagenome (GOLD analysis project Ga0233435, IMG submission 182735) | Seawater microbial communities from Saanich Inlet, British Columbia, Canada - SI_122_August2016_135_MG | ecosystem: Environmental > Aquatic > Marine > Inlet | place: Canada: British...
TGGGGTATATGATAGCCAGTAAAGAGATTTTTAAATTTATTACGGACAACAACTCAAGTTTTTCTGATGTTATAGCCCAACTGGTTTTGGAACACCAGGTTGCGGGCATGGTAGGGGGGGATGCCTACCACAGTATTTCGGATCCAGACCGATGGAAACTGACGGAAAAGTATTTGACCCCAAAAAAGATCCTCTTGATTGACCGAGATGGAGTGATCAATCACAAGGCTCCAAAAGGCGAATACATTGACTCATGGGATCAGTTTTCTTTCATTCGGGAAAATATTCAAGGAATGAAATCTCTTTCCAATTCAGGATTTTCATTTATTATCATTTCCAATCAGGCAGGTATTGGGAGGAAAATGGTTTCAGAAGAAACCGTAAGATCAATAAATGAAAAAATGAAGAATGCTCTGGAACAAGAAGGGATTAAAATTTTAGGAATCTACGTCTGCCCCCATCATTGGGAGGACAATTGTTTTTGCAGAAAACCAAATCCCGGACTTTTTTTCAAAGCAACAAAAGAGTGGTTGTTTCGATTAGACAAAACTATTTTCATAGGCGATGACCCAAGAGATTGCCAAGCGGCGTATAATGCTGGCTGCGGGTCTATATATATTGGAGACAAATCTGAATTGAAGGATCTCTCTATAGACGAGCAGCCATGCGGGGCATTTAATAACCTTGAAGCAGCTTTACCTGTTTTGGAGAAAATATGATCATTTCTCGGACCCCATTTAGAATCAGTTTTGCCGGCGGCGGAACCGATTTGCCATCCTATTATTTAAAAGACGATGGACAAGTGATCAGCACTACCATTGATAAGTATATATACGTGGCGGTTAAGCGTCAAACGGCTATTGCGGAACATAAATTCCGAATCAACTGGAGCAAGGTGGAGTTTAGGAATAACGTTGATGATATTGAGCACCCCATTGTTCGGGAAGCTCTAAAAATGATGGATATTGATTTTCCGCTGGAGATTTCTACATTTGCAGATATCCCTGCGCAAACTGGACTAGGATCTTCAAGCGCCTTTGCGGTGGGGTTATTACACGCTCTTCATGCTCTTAAAGGCGAGATGGTTACAAAAGGGACTCTGGCCGCCAAAGCCTCACAATTAGAAATAGATATATTAGGCAGAAAAATAGGGAAGCAAGATCACTATTCTGCGGCTTACGGAAACCTGAATGTTTTCACCTTTCATTCAAACGATTCGGTTTCCGTAGACCCGGTTTTTTACCGACACGAAACCAAAGAAGCTGTTGATTCTCATTTAATGCTGTTCTATACAGCACTAAAAAGGGATGCAAACGAAATCCTAAAACCTCAGAGTGAAAGGACCGATGAAAAACGCCGTATCCTTTCTAAGATGAAAGACTTGGTAACACCCATAAGGGAGGTTTTGTCAACGGGCTCTAACCTTCACCAGATTGGAACCGCATTGCATCAAGGTTGGCTCCTTAAAAAAAGCATCACTGAAAAAATTTCATCTCCTAGTATTGATGAATATTATGAACACGCCTTAAGTGCAGGTGCCCTAGGTGGCAAGCTTCTAGGGGCCGGGGGTGGAGGCTTTTTACTATTATATGTAGAACCGCAAAACCAAAAAAAGGTTAAAGAGAGCTTATCCAATCTTTATCAATTACCCTTTCAATTTGAAAACACAGGAACTCGAATTACTTATTACGACCAGCTAGAAGTCTAAAGATCAAGGGCCTTATTCCACACATTGCCCACCCTTTGAAGCAATCTATCGTGATCCAAAGATTAGAAATTAATTTATGAACCTTTCAGAATTGAAAATCGGATTCGTACCCTACGGGGATCTCGAACACCCATGGAACCTCAGAAATTTCGTCTTCTACGCCCGCAAACGCAAGCTACAATTCGAAATTGAACAAGCTGACAAAGATTATGACATTATAGTTTTGTCACCACTCGCCGACACTAGCGTCTGGGCCAAGTATCCCAGAGGAAAAGCGAAGATTATTTTTTTCCTGGTTGACTCTTATCTGTCAATCCCGCAGGGAAACTTTAAAGGAATATTTAGAGGTTTGGCAAAATTCATGGTGAGGGAACAAAAATACTTAAGGTTTAATTACCTGGAATCACTGCAGGCAATGTGCGCCAGAGCTGATGCTGTTGTATGCACCACATTGGAACAGAAATCCGAAATCAGCAAATACTGCGACAACACACATGTTATTCTCGAATGCCACTTTAAGGCGGTTCGCCATTCTAAGTCAGACTACAGCATTGGAAGCAGAATAAACCTTGTCTGGGAGGGCTTACCCGCTAATGTGGAAGGTTTTTCTCAAATCAAGGATGTACTAATTGACCTCAGAAAAAAATATCCGATTTCCCTTCATATAATCACAGACCTTGTACACAAAAAATATTTAAATCGAATTGGCAGAACACATATGATTGATGAGGTAGGAAAAATTTTTGGAGACGCCTCCCACTTAAACAATGAGTCGATGTTTTATATGTACCAATGGAATCTGGACACATTTTCCCATATTGTAACAGCATGCGATATCGCGATCATTCCCATAGATACGAATAAACCTTTAGCCAGAGGAAAACCAGAAAACAAACTGCTTTTATTTTGGCGGATGGGAATGCCCACACTGGTCTCTTCTACGCCTGCTTATACCAGGGCGATGGACGCATGTGGATTAGACTCTTATTGCAAAAACAATGGCGAGTGGGCAGCAAAACTTGAAAACTTGATCGTTGATGTGGAGGCCCGCAAAAAGGTGGGGTTGACCGGCAAGCAACACGCTGACAGTTGCTATAGCGAAAATATATATATGGAACAGTGGGATAGGCTTTTTGAATCTGTCCTTTAGCCTGCTTAATCTATAATGACTCGAAATGAATTGGTTTTTAAAAAGCTCCTACCTTACCCCTATCTTTTGCCGATTCAAGTGGAACCGGTAATCGCAGAAGCTTACTGGTATGGGCATTTGAAAGGAGGCGCCCGATTCCAGGGGCATCTTCCCCAAAAATTGCCAGGTTTCGATGAACATAATCTTTTTGTTCCCCATTTAATTCAAACCGGAATCTTTCAGGAGCAGAAAGCTCATAAAGCGAAATATCTTTAGAGCCGTGATCTGAAATAAACTGAAGCATATTGTAAGGAAAAGTTTCACTCACCTCATTGTCCATCCCACCCAGAATATCTGTCATCCGTTTTGAATCCCAGAGAATTGCCGACTCGACAAAACCCAAAATTTTTCTATCTTCCAAAAAATTCACTTCTTTTAAAAGACGGTGAGTCGCAGTGCGTACTACTTCCACAATACCCTTTAAATATTGAGTGAACGCTTTGGCTTTAAAAGTATATAAAAGATTAAATCCGATTTCCCCATTGGTGTATTTTTCAATAACACCCGGAGACTGAATAAAAGCTTCCAGTTCTTTCCGGTCTTTCCATAATTCCGTATCAGTATGCTTTCGAAAGTCCTGAAATAACTCTTCTACGCTGGAACCAATAATAGATTGAGAGATAAGCTCGAGCCATCTAAAAACAGATAACTGGTGGGTTATCAGGGCCTTTGCTACGGTTGAAAAAATAACATCATTATAAAAAATAGTTATAATCAGATGCATTTGGCGGCATTCCAGATAATCTTCGTAGGATAATGTTTTACTGGCAACACAAATATCTTCGATATCAGCAACTTTTATCTTCTTACCAGAAATATCATAAGAACCAAAGGCCCGCGGTAAGACTCGAGAACGAATTTCCATTCCATATTTTTCAATTGTTTCCGCTGTTCCCAACTCGCTTCCATGCAATATCATAAGTTGATAGGGAATAATTTTATTAAAACCCGCCTTAACGGTAGCTTCCAGGGTTTTAAAATGGGAATCCCGAGTCTCTCCTGGCAAGCCAAGAATCAGTTCACAGTATGAATTGGCATCTACATTTTCCGCTTCTTTGGCCAGTTCCATAAGTTCATCTGGAGAAATATTTTTTCTCTTGATATTTTCCAGCACATCCAAGTCCAGAGATTGAACTGAGCCAGAAAGAACTATTTTCCCATCCACAATACTCGCGACCTCCAAAACCCTTTCCTTCTTATTTTTTCCGGTCGAAGTATTGATATGATCGGGCCAACCAAACATCGCCCGTGATCCTGCAAGGGCTTTGGCCGTTTCAATATCCTCCTTGTACATCCCAAAATTGGAGTCTGCGATATAAAGGTCATTTCTACCGCCTTGGGCACGAACTTTCTCCATTTTTCGACCAATGTATTCCACTTCCGAACGAACGGTACTTACCGAGAACCGGGAAATTTTGTCATAGAAATCCAGGCCCTCGGTGCAAAACGTGCATTTGAAGGGACATCCCCTTTTGGTCTGAATAAGAGGCCATAGCCGTCCATCGAAAAACTCATCGAATTTCCCAGTCAGGTAAGGGGAAGGTATTTCATCTAAATCGCGAATCCGCTCCGCCGACATCGGGCTGACCATTAGTTTACCGTCTTGATCAATGTATTGGACCGAAGGCATGGCTCCTCCCAGTTTCTTCAAATCCATTCCTGTTTCATCCAGGGCTTTTAGGATATTTAAAAAAGCCACCTCCCCCTCGTGAAGAACATAGAAATCGATTTCCGGGTGCTGCCGCAAAAAACTTTCTTGTTTTTCACTAGTCAATGGATAGTTCGGGCCGCCCATCACTATGACAGTTTCGGGACTAAGCTCCTTGATGCGACGGGCAATTGCGAGGGAAAGTGCTGAATTCCAGACAAAATTGCTGAACCCAAACACATGAGGTGGGTCTTCCTCTTTCAGGGCTTGATCTACATTTTCTGGATAACGAAACAAACGAATAGGTCGAGAAAATTGCAGTTGCTTTTCAGCATATGTTGCAATACAACCAACTGCCAAGGGAAAGGTATCCGCTCCGAGACTTTGCGTATCTTGCCCGGTGTATGTCAGGTCCGCGAGCCACGCTCTTATATTGGTTTGGTTTTTCAATTTTTCCATGATTTAGAAGGGTAAACCGTATGGTATAGAGGCGAGTTAAGCATAAACAATCATTCACTTTAGTTTACAACTAATATACCACAACAAGATATAGTGAGATAATCCCATCAAGCATCGCCTTCAACACAGAAGCAGATGCTCAGGGTATATTTACTATTTTCATCCCTGATCGTCCATAAATGAACAAATGTGGCCTCAATTTCAATACTCGTCAAAAGACTCTCATTTAGCCCGCAAGACTGGCATTTACAATATTATCCAATTTATTTATAATTGCCATATTTGTAACAAGAGGCTTTATAATCTCTGAAGCTACTTTTCCAAAACGCGCCTTCTGGCACACCTTTTACTGACTTGGGAGGCTAACTTCAATAATTACCAGAGTTGCCGGGCTCGCATTCTCCTAATCATCCAAAGTCAATTTAAACGTTTTCCAAACCCAACATCAATGCCAATAAATTGTTCATTGTGTCAAGTCGAAGCGATTTTTTTGTTTGATGCAAAAGATCTCAATAGAAAAATTTCCGACGAGACCTTTTCCTATTACCGTTGCCCCAAATGCCAGCTGGCATTTCTACCCCAAATTCCCGAGAATTTAGACGATTATTACAGCGGATATTATCAATTCCCGACCCTGGAGACGATAGCCCAAACTGCCGCAGGGGAACGGTTTAAACTTGAAATGGTTCAGCAATTCAAAACTGCCGGGAAGCTTTTGGAAATCGGACCTTCGATAGGCGTTTTCTGCTATCAGGCAAAGCAGGCTGGATTCGAGGTAGATGCCATCGAAATGTCCACCGATTGCTGCAAATTCCTTTCTCAAGAGATTGGGGTAAATGCCGTTAATAGTGACAATCCACCTGAAGCCATTAAGAATATGGCGGCTCATGATGTCATAGTGCTATGGCATAATATCGAACATTTGCCGGACCCATGGGCCTGCCTGGAACAAGTTTCTCAGAACCTCAATCCAGGGGGAATTCTCGTGGTTGCCGCTCCAAATCCGGATTCTCTGGGGTTCCGGGTATTGGGTTCTAAATGGCCTCACGTCGATGCGCCAAGACATTTGAACCTGATTCCTCTTAAAACGCTAGTAGAGTATCTTGAGCCCCTTAAGCTTAAACCCCTGATGACTACAACCAATGACCCGGGGGCACAATATTGGAACCGGTTCAGTTGGCAAATATATTTAATGAATTGCTTTAATTATAATGGAAAAAATTATTCGCAAAAATCCAGATGGGAATGGATCTTTTGGGCCGCCATTGGATACATCTTTAGTTTGCCTTTGGCTCTTCTGGAAAGAAGAAATTTAAACGGAAGTGCCTACACAGCTATTTTCAAAAAAGAAACCCTGACAACATAAACCCATCGAGGAATAACAAAAGTTGAGTGCTATTAAAAGTTTTGCCAAAAAGATCCTACGCTCAAAACTTCTTGAGAAAGTCGGGCTTTCTCTTATCAACTATGACATGTTGAAATATGTTAGCCACTATCTCTGGATATTTAAATTACCCAGTATTCCCAAGCTTAAAATAACCTACAGAGAAAAAACAAAAATTACCAATGAAGATATCCATTTATGTGAACGGTTGTTAAAAGCACATAAACTGGTTAGCCTAGAAAAAACTGATACCGAAAACAAAACAAGTTTATTGTGGGCAGACACCTTGAAAGAAAAATATAGCAAGTTGACTTCAGCCCTGGAATCAGAGAACCCCGAAACCCTTGCCTCCACTTTATCTTCAATGTTCAGAGAAGGTTTCGTTTATGGTCTGGCATCTGGCGACCTCGTTAAACATTCAACCAGCACCCTTGGACACAAAATCTGGTCATTAAAATACCATGACAACATAACAGCTTTAGCTGAATTTTTGGGGGTTGTACGGAAAGAATCCCCACAACAAGGCAGAACAGCACAGGCCTTAAATGAGGGATTCGATAACCTTGCGGCCAAAATCGAAGATAACCTCAAAGTTTCAATAGACTTTCCTGACGTTGGGGCTCCCTACGGAATAATGGCAAATGATTCTCTTATAACAATGGAACACCCCGAACATATTTATGTTGCCTTGAAAATTCATCATGCCACCCAGAGCTATCTGGATGAAAAAAATTATAAAAAAGCACACTTGGTTGAAATTGGCGGGGGATATGGCGGACTGGCCTTCTGGATTCAAACTTTGGGCAGGACACCTGTTCAGTCTTATACCATTATTGACCTACCAGTTATAAACGTTCTTCAAGGATACTTTTTATCAAAAGCATTTCATCCTTCTAATGTATGTTTTTTTGGGGAAAGTCCGAAAGCCGAAACCCTATTCCATGTATTACCTACTATTTCTTTTGAAACAATAAACCACAAAATTGATATACTCATAAACGAAAATAGTATGCCCGAGATGACAGAACAAATAGTTGAGGATTATATTCGGACAGCAAAGGATAAGGTAACGGGTATTTTTTTCAGTTATAATCATGAAGCCTACGCCCCTGTTTCTGGGATAAGCCAAGTGCTGGTCCCAGAAATTGTAAATCGTGTAGGCGGATTTAAATGCATGGCAAGAAACATCTCTTGGGTAAGAAATGGTTATGTAGAAGAAACATACATCAAAACTACTTCTCACTGACCTTATAAACCAAAATCACAACCTTAGAAAAAGATCGAATGAAATATTCAGTTTTGTTGCCTACCCGTAACGGCGGCGACTTCCTTGAAAACTGCATTGGCACCATACTGGATCAACCCTATGACGATATAGAGTTGATCGTTTCGGATAACGCCAATACAGACAACACGCAAGATATACTTGCTTCAATCTCAGATCCTCGCTTGAAAATCATCAGAACAGAAGAATCCGTTTCTGTCACGGAAAACTGGAACCGAGCCTTGAATGCCAGTTCCGGTGATTATATTTTGATGGTGGGAGATGATGATTGCCTGCTACCCGGATACTTTAAAAGAATGGATCAAATTCTGGAGAAATATGATTACCCGGACTGTGTCACATGCAATGGTTACAGTTATATAGATGCTGGGTCATTAAACGGCAACCCTGAGAACTATTATAAAGACCCTTTTTATCATTTTAGCCCGGAATTTAGCGAAGGATTTTTATCAAGCGAAATTAGGTTTGATATTGTAAAGGATATGTTTCGTTTTAAAGTACGACTTCCACTCAATATGCAACCTCACCTCATCTCTCGCCGAGCCAGAGGATATATTGAAGGGGATCTATTCCGCCCGCCATTCCCGGATCACTTTGCACTAAACGCACTACTCATGCATGCAAAGTCATGGGTATATGTTCCTGAAAAGCTAATCGTCGTTGGTGTTTCGCCCAAATCCTTCGGTCATTTTGTTTTCAACAACAAACAAGAGGAAGGCAAGGCATATTTAGGGATCGATTCTAATTTTGAAGGACAACTCCCTGGAGTGGACCTCAATAACTGCATGTATATTTGGCTCAATCTCTTAAAATCCTCTTATCACGATAAACTACAAAGAGTAGAAATTCACCGCCCAGGCTACGTCAGAAGGCAGGTCTATTCCTGGTACCAGCAATATAAGGCTGGAATCGCCAAATCCGGCGATTTAGCAAAATGGTTCGGAACCCTATCTCTTGGAGATTGGTGGGGATTATTCTCTTCAGTCATAGATAAACGGAGTTGGCAGAAAATTGGATCTCTGATCACCAGCCAGAAAAAAGGTCAAGTCAATCAAGTTTTTGAAGGTGCCATCCCCTTGAAACAAATTTCTAACATCAGAGAATTTGCCGACTGGATTGCTGACAAGCCAACAATTGAAAACCAAACAGCAAAATGAATTCCACCCCACTTACAGAACTTTTATGAATATGATAGCCCAAAATATTGAAAGGTGTGATACGAGCTATTACTCTAACAAAATTGAGAGCCTTAAGGATATATTTGGGACCGAGGACATTGTTCTCGAAAAACAAAATATAATCGTCAATGGGCATTCATACCCAGTAATAGATGATGTAGTTATTTTACTGGATCCTTCACAGTATCCGCCCTCTGTAAGCAGACTTTTAAACTCTTCTCCAAACACCTCCAAAAAAATAACTACAGACTTTTCAGAAGACATCCAGTTTACATTTGGAGCTGAATGGCTAACCTATCCCGATATTATGCCGGAACATGAAGATGAGTTTGCCTTATACTTCGATCTCATTAATATTTCAGACTTAAAAGGCATGAGAGTCTGTGATCTAGGTTGCGGAATTGGACGCTGGAGTCACTTCTTAAAAGACAAGTGCCGCGAATTAATTCTGTTAGATTTTTCAGAAGCAATTTTTGCCGCCCGCAAAAACCTGAAAGAGTCTGAGAATGCCATTTTTTTTATGGGCGACATAAAAAGACTGCCCTTCAGGAAGAGTTTTGCAGACTTCCTGTTTTGCATTGGGGTTCTCCATCATCTTCCCGTCAATGCCCTGAAAGAAGTCAAAGCTTTAAAAAAATATGCACCAACTATTTTAATCTACCTTTATTACGCCCTAGACAACAGACCTGCCTATTTCAGGTTATTGCTGAATGTCATCACATTTATCAGAAAAGTGGTATCAAGAATCAAGACCCCCTCTTTCCGCAATAGTTTTTCAAGCTTCACGGCCTGGACGGTTTATTTACCACTGGTTTATTTGGGAAAGGTTGTCAAACCATTTGGCCTATCCCGCTTTATCCCAATTTATGAAGCTTACAATGGCAAAAGGGTTCACCGGATCAAACAGGATGTGTATGATCGATTTTTTACTAGCATTGAACAACGCTTCACGAGAAAACAGATTTTGGAATTAAATAAAGAGTTTGACAAGGTAACTGTCTCGGACCATTTACCCTATTGGCACTTCAAGTGTGAAACCTATCCCTCTTCCCATAACAACCAAAGTTAAAAGCGGGTTTTACCCTTCCAACTTTTATTTCTTCCGAAAGGTTATTTTCCAACGCTAAATTTTAGTCCGCCAAGGTTGTCCAGCATCATATCCATGCAACAATTCCATGTTCTCCAACAAATGCTTTTCATTACACGTGTTGATTAATGTCGAATGGATTTTTCGATTTCGCAAAGAAAAATTCAAGGAATCTTGAATGGGATTATGGTTATTGCCCAAATCATTCTTATAGATAAAATAATTGAACAATTCGTTCGTTTTTCTTGAATAATCGAACCTTCTTATAGACCTTAATAAATACCAGAGAGATGGGAGGTCACGAACTTTAAAATAGTTTTTCATTGTGGAAATCGATCCAAAAGTTATTACCAATTTATTGGAGTCATGAAGAATATTTATGGCATCATCATTCTTATTGCTGATAGAGTGGGGGAACATATAAGCATCAAATAAATCGTGTTTAGGTATATCAACCATGAAATTGCTGGCATCCATTCCAAACAAACCTAGAAACCTGACTTTCCCTTTCTTTTTCAGGTCCATCAAATCTTGGATGAATTTTTCATTTGAAAAATCTTTTTGAAACAAGCCGTAAAGAAAAAGTATATCTACAGCCTCAATATTTAAATTTTTAAGGGAAGTTTCCAAGCTCGTTTCGATTGATTTTGGCTCCAAATCCGGAATGATTTTATTGCCGCTGAAAAAGTATCTTCCAGCGGAAGTGGAGAAGATTGCCTTTTTAGGCCGGCAATCCCTAATAAACTTCCCAAGTCTTATTTCCCCCATATTATAATGTGGGGCTGTATGAAAATAATTAATATTATTTTCATACGCCGTAGCGAGAATTTTAAGCGCTTTTCTTTCTGGGAATATGGGCTTGCTCCAATAGCTTGCACAGCCAAAACTTAGTTTGGATATTTGCAAGTCATGGACTATTGATCTATGGTTCATTTATGCCTTTCAGCGATATCAGTCAATCCAATTTTCAGGCCTGCAGTTCAAGCTCATTATAATGAAAATAATAGGAATATGGTGAAAATGGTAAAGTGAAAACCTGAAAGAATTGAGCTCCCAACGGAGCGCAAGGATTTGTTCAGTTTCAACTAAAAATGGGATTGACCCTAGAACAATATTATGTAAAAGTTTTTACACGGAATGAGGATATATTCCACCTGCTACTGATTAATTTTGTTAACACTTTAATTTTTGGATCTCAAAAAATCTAAATCCAGCTTTCGGAACACAAAACAAATTCTTCGCCTACTACTCTTACCATTATCCTTAGATAAATTAATCCGTTCGGCGACCGTTTTCAAAATAATTTCCAAAATTCGGAGGTATATGAAATGCTTCAAGGCTTAGAAATCACCAGCGATGCCCCTCTTTCCATAATTACTCTTTTGCTGAACCTTGGCATTGGGGTTCTGCTATCAATTTTGGTCCGCTGGCATTTTATTAAGTTTGGGTCAACCCTTTCCAATCGAGAGGAGTTCACCCAAGTTTTTCCCTTCGTTCTCCTAACTACTGTTCTAATCATCTCAGTGGTAAAATCTTCATTAGCACTCTCTCTAGGCTTAGTGGGCGCCCTTTCAATAGTCCGTTTTAGGACTCCTATAAAAGAACCTGAGGAACTTGCTTATCTTTTTATATGCATAGCTATGGGACTAGGGCTGGGAGCCAATCAGACCCTTCCTACTGTCGTGGCGGGACCAGCTATTCTGCTAGTTATGGCAGCCTTCAAAAGGATAGGGACAACCAACAAAAACAAAAACTTTTATCTATCCCTAGATTGGCAAGGCCAAGGACCTGAATTCCCTGATAAGTACCTGGAGCGCCTGAATGATACTATTTCAAAACATGCAAAAAGTAGCGACTTAAGACGGTTTGATTTTCGGGAAGAGTCGTTGGAAGTTACATACTTTTTAGATATAGCCGACACGGAAAACCTTAATGCTTTAGTAGATGAGCTGACGATGACCTACCCTAAGATTGGAGTTACTTTCTTAGACCAAAACAGACTACCCAGTGTATAGCAAAAATGCGAATCAAACCTAAGGGGCCTGATTTACCAACCCCGTCAACATTTCAAAAGATCCTGCATCTGGGGATCCGCCTCAAGTCACTCGTTATTCTGACCGCTTTTCTCTTGGCAGGAGCCTCTCTTTATATTGTAGAAGTATGGCAACAAACTCCTGATAGATTAAGAGCGCCATTAGGAGATTGGGCGCAAAAAAAAGGATTTTTCCCTGCCAAAAACACTGGAGGAGTGTTTTCCTCACTTCTATTAGCCCCCAGCAAAGTGATCCAATTTAAAAATGCTCGCAAAATTCCAAGCATTCATATAGACATAAAGTTCAAACATCTTCAAAAGATCCTAAGAAAACGGGCAGAGGCGTTGGAAAGCGGCTTACTATTTGCTAATTCTAACGACTTTGTTCCCGCATCAATTCGCCATGGCAACCGTACCATAAAAGTCAAATTAAGACTTAAGGGAGACCATGTAGACCACCTGGAAGGTGAAAAAAAGTCCTTTCGCGTACATGTGAAAGGAGACAATCATATATTTGGGCTCAGAAGATTTTCCCTTCAGGCACCTTGGACTAGAGACTTTCAGGGAGATGCTTTATTTTTTGAAACTCTGCGTCATGTAGGAGTTTTGGCTCCCAACTATTTTTTTTTGAACGTGGTAGTCAACGGCGATGACGTAGGAATCATGGCTTTGGAAGAGCACTTTTCCAAGGAACTCTTGGAACGAAATGAGCGCAGAGAAAGCGTCATTATTAAATTTGACGAATCGCTATACTGGGAACATGACCAAAACCCCGTCTTTAATAACTTCCAAATTGCCCCCGTTAAAGCGTTCCGCGCCTCTAGAATCAAGAAATCCAAAAAGCTTTCCAAGGATCATAAAGTTGCCATCGGTTTGTTGCGCGGGTTTGTAAGTAAAGCACTACCCGCTTCAGAGGTATTTGATGTCGAACAAATGGGCCGCTTCATAGCGGCAGCAGAACTCTGGGGTGCCGGCCATGCCATATCATGGCATAATGAACGCTTTTACCTGAATCCTATCACTCTGAAGTTAGAACCTATTGGCTATGATGCATCGATTTCAATCCGTGACCAGGGGCTACTAACTCTGGCGGGGGACAAGCTAATAGCAGGAGAGCACCTATCAGCCAAGACGATCCTGGATGATCCTAAAATTTTTGAAGTCTATTCAAAAACGCTAAATAGACTAGCCCGTGATATTGTTAATGGGAACTTACTCAACAAACTGAAAGAGACTGAACAAAAAATCCTATCCGCTCTGGATAGGGAGTTTTTTCTTTTATCAGAGTTGCCCTGGGAAGATCTGGTTACAAGAGCTAATCTCCTTTTGAAAAAAAAAGAACCAAATTCAAAAATTAAAGAAAATCATCCTTTATCATTTTCAAAAAGTTTTTCCTCGATCTTACATGCTTTCACGATTAATGACGAAGATGGGCCTTATTTGGAAATAGTCAACGCTATTCCTCAGCCAGTAGAAATACATTCCATTCAATGGGTTCCAATAGCAGGCGCTAAAAACATTTCATTTAATCCAACATCAGAAGTGACCTTTCCCATGCAGCTCTCCTCAACACCCCTTCGCGAACTGCCGCAGGTACGGCGAATTTATTATTCCCCACAGGATTTAGATAAATACCATCTAAAAGTATCCGCAAAAATTCAGGGCCAGGATGAATGGTATGAATCCGAAGCCATTCCATACTTTGGCCCTCTCAAAAAGCACCCTATTCCAACATCTTCAGTCTCTGAACAATTAGGGCGAAATTCTTTTCTAACTCTTATATCTGAAGAAAAGGAATTTTTCGTTCAACCGGGGCAGTGGTCTGTCAATGGGTCTTTGATAATTCCAGCAGGTTATGGCCTTACCATTAACGAAGGCACTACGTTGCGGTTTGCCAAAGAAGAAAAGCTGATCGCTCGCGGCCCTTTGCATTTCAGGGGAACAGAGAACGCCCCAATCCTTTTAGAAGGTCAAGCTGATGAGGGGCTATGGCAGGGACTGGTAGTGTTAAACTCTGACAGCCCTTCCCAATGGTCATTTGTAACCCTGCGCAACACTACGGGCATTCACCATAATAATTGGGAGCTCACTGGAGGGATCACCTTTTATCGCAGCAAAGTAGAAATAAGCAATTGTTCCTTTTTTGGCCACCGCGGAGAGGATGCGCTAAACATTATCAATTCCAAATTCAGTTTAAAAAATGTTAAGATTGAGAATAGCTTTTCTGACGGCTTCGATGCAGACTTCACTAAAGGCACAATCGAGGGGGGGCTGTTCAGGAATATTGGTAAAACTAGCGGAGACGGAGTCGATTTAAGCGGGAGCCAGGTTTCCATTAATGGCACCTCATTCCAGAAAGTCAGAGACAAAGCTTTGTCAGTCGGCGAACGAAGTCAAGTCTCTGCCGGTCACCTCTCCATGGAAGATGTTGCTATTGGGGCCGCAAGCAAAGATGGATCGCATCTTGCCATTTCCAACACCACTATAACAAACGCAGAAAATTCAGGGCTGATGGCCTATATTAAAAAACCAGAGTATGGCCCGGCTACCATTGAAGCAAGCAATATCAATTTTTTCAATATTCCTGTCAAGACTCGGGCTCAAAAGGGTAGCTCTATAACCTTGGAGGGGAAGAAGATAGAACCTGAAGATATAGATGTTGAGCAACTCTACAAAACCAACATGAAACCAGGAATTAAAAAATGAGTTGCCAAGTTCCATCAGATGCTAGAAATGAAATTAAGTTCATTGCCCTTGCAGAGCATTACCATTCTCTACTAAGCTGGATACGATTAAGCCCAGCGGGTTTCCGTACAGTTTATCCTGACCGCAAGGTAAACAATATATATTTTGACTCCTATGATTATGCTGCGTATGCCGCGAACCTTTCAGGTGCAAGTCTTCGAACGAAAGTCCGCTATCGTTGGTATGGCCCATCTCAGAGCCCAGACCGAGGAACACTTGAGATCAAGCGTAAAAGGAATTTATTTGTATGGAAATTACTGTTCAAAGCTAACTTGCCTCCATACAGGCCGCAAGCAAAGTGGGGCACAATCAGACAACTATTATCTTCACAATTAGCCGAAGATGGCAAAAAATGGCTGGATGAAAACCCTCAGCCTGTACTCATTAATCGATACAATAGGAAATATTTTCTCTCGCACGAAGGAAAAGTCCGGGTAACCATAGACCATCAACAAGCTGTTTTTGATCAACGATTCAAACCTTTTCCGAACCTGAATCACCCTGGCAATTATCCCGATTTTTTTGTGGTTGAATTCAAATTCAATCGAGATGATCGCGATATTGCCTCTCGATATATTCAAAACATACCCATCCGAGTAAGCAAAAATTCCAAATATATCAATGGATTAAGGTTTTTAAGTGGTAGTTAACGGTTGATGTTCGACAAAAATATGTCAGCAGAAAATTATGCGCAGGATGTACCACCCGGAAACCGGCACAGGTTTTATTATTACCAGCAAAGCAATTGTTTCAGACCATTTAGCCTATTAATACTTCAGGCGCAAAAACAATACGACCCCCTATGATAAGCAAGGCCAAAACGCACTTATTTTTAAAACCCGGGAATCTATGGATAATCTCATTAGGGGTTGTTGTGGGATTGGCCTTGGCCTTCATTTTACCTTCCTACATGAACCTGGTCATTGACCTAGGCCACAGAATTCAGCAATCTGACATGAGAACTGACTACACAACAGCTGTGGCGTGGGCCGGAGTGCTGGGAATCAGTATTTTATTTTGGCCCGTGAGGAATCAGGATAAAACTCACCTACTTTGGGCATGGCTCCTCAAATGTATCGTGTCTTTATTTGTTCTGCTCTATTATGAAAGTTTTTATGCATCAGACTCAGAGGGGTTTTATGCGGTTGCGAAAATGGACCATCATTTTATACGGCAGATGATTGAGGGGAAATTGTTCTCCAGCTTTCTTCAAGAAGGTGTATTCGGCTACAAGCTAAATATTTTGATCTGGCGCTACTATCAAATCGTCCCTGACTTTCTTGCGGATTCTTATCACAGCCTGAAGCTAACCTTTTCAATGCTGGGGTTGATAGCAACATATCTCTTCTTTCGTGCGTCTATTATCTTAACCCAAAAGAAAAACTGGAATATTTTTTGGTTTCTTTTCTTATTTCCATCCCTTTTAATCTGGGGATCCCGGGTTGGGAAAGAACCCCTAGTACTCTTGTTTCTTTCCTTTTTTGCCCTTGGCATGGTTGGGTGGCATTGCAAGGAAAAAGCAGGATATATTATTTTAGCCTTGCTGGGGTTGGCATCTTGTGTCTTTATGCGACCGTGGCTAGGAACCTTGTTTGTTCCCTCTGTGGTTATTTATTTCTTTAGATCGAACAAAGGACTGCCTGTAAAAATGGCTGGCCTACTGGCAGCCGTCCTACTTCTATTCAGCTCCTATGATTTAATAAAATACAAACTTGAAGTGAGCACCACGCAGGATGTATTGAGAAAATTAGAATTCAATAGGAAAAATTTTGCCTTGGGCGGCTCGGCTTTGAAGCAAGAGGCACCCAAATTATCAGGAATAAGTGATTTAATAATACAAGCTCCTCCAGGAATATTCACTGCGCTATTCAGGCCTTTGCCATTTGATGTTTCTGGTCCTTTAGGTTTTCTATCTGGCATGGAAGGCCTTTTGTTACTTTTTCTTTCTTTCAGGGCTATAATCAGGACGCAAGCAAAGGAGCTTGGTGAACCTTTGGTAGCCTGGGCCTTGGTATTAGTTTTATCCTGGGCTTTTATATATGGATTCGTTATACAAAATTTTGGAACTGCCGTACGATGGAAAACTCAGGTCCTCCCTGTTTTCCTGGGATTACTCCTCTATTTGGGGCGTTCCCGTTCGGAAGATCTGAAACCCAACGGCTCCCAGGCTTTAAATCCTCCCACACTTAACAAATAACCTTCTCATGTGTGGTCTGGCTGGTTTTCTTGAAACAACTCACCATTTAACTTCTCCTCAGAAGGAATCGGTGATGCGCCAAATGTCGGCGGCATTATCCCACAGGGGGCCGGATGATCAAGGGATCTGGCTCGATCCCACAGCAGGTATAGCCTTGGGGCACCGTCGATTGTCTATTATTGACCTCTCCCAACAAGGGCACCAACCCATGCAATCTGCTTGTGAGCGATACGTGATGGTGTATAACGGTGAAATTTATAACTACCTTGAAATCAGAAAAGAACTGCAAGACTCGAGGGTTGTTGCGAACTGGCGCGGAAATTCTGACACTGAAGTCATGTTGGCGGCAATCAGTCACTGGGGCCTTGAAAAAGCGATTACCCGGTTTACAGGTATGTTTGCTTTTGCTTTGTGGGACAGAAAATATCGAACTTTGAAACTCGCCAGAGACCGCTTGGGAGAAAAACCTCTTTATTACGGTTGGATGAATAAAACATTTTTATTCGCCTCCGAATTGAAGGCTTTGCGTAAGTATCCGGGTTGGCAGGGAGAAATAGATCGAAATGTTTTAGCTTTGTTTTTGAGATATAATTGTATCCCCGCCCCTTACTCTATCTATAAAAATATTTTCAAGCTTCTCCCTGGCACTTTTATTTCAGTTAAGCAGGAAGATATAACCAAAAACACAACTTTCCCTATTACTCCCAATCATTACTGGTCTGCCCGAGAGATTGCAGAGGCAGGAGCAAGCGAACCTCTGGGTGACACAGAAGAAGAAACTATCAATCAGTTGGACGCTCATTTGAGGAGCTCCATAAAAGGACAGATGGTTGCAGATGTTCCTTTAGGGGCTTTTCTTTCAGGCGGTGTTGACTCTTCCACCGTTGTCGCCTTAATGCAGGCGCAAAGCACTCAACGGGTAAAAACTTTTACTATAGGATTCGAAGAAGAAGCTTATAACGAAGCTCATGATGCTAAAGCGGTGGCAAAACATTTGGGGACGGATCATACTGAGCTTTATGTTACCCCTCAGGAGGCGATGAGCGTTATCCCCAACCTGCCCTCCCTTTACGATGAACCTTTTTCAGACTCCTCACAAATTCCGACCCATTTAATTTCCAAACTTGCCCGCCAGCATGTAACGGTGAGCTTGTCGGGTGACGGCGGAGATGAGTTGTTTGGTGGCTACAACCGTTATTTCTGGGGAAAGAGAATATGGAAAAAGCTCAATAAGTGCCCAGGTTCCTTAAGGCATATTTTAAATTGGGGAATCAAGGCGCTACCCCCTATGGCATGGGATTCCGTTTTCCAGTTTCTTGATCCCCTATTTCCTGAAAGTATAAAACAAAGAAATCCCGGAGATAAATTACATAAGCTGGCCGGGATACTTACGTCTCAACACCCACAAGAAATGTATTTGCGGTTGGCTTCACATTGGGATTCCCCCGAGTCTGTAGTGCCAGGATCCGAAGAGGTTCCCACCTTGCCCACGAACCCAAAAAACTGGGCCAACATTCGGGATTTTACCCCGGCAATGATGTATTTAGATATGGTATGTTACCTTCCAGATGATATTTTGGTTAAAGTGGACCGTGCAGGTATGGGGGTTAGCCTGGAAACCCGGGTCCCTTTCCTGGATCACCGTGTAGTTGAATTTGCATGGAAAGTCCCGATGCATATGAAAATTCGAGATAATCAGGGGAAGTGGCTTTTAAGGCAGGTCTTGTATAAATATGTCCCGAAGGAACTGATTGAAAGACCTAAAATGGGTTTTGCCGTGCCAATTGATTCCTGGCTGAGAGGTCCGCTGAGGGATTGGGCCGAAGACTTGCTCTCACCAGATAAATTAAAAAATGAAGGATTTTTTAATCCAGAGCCCATTCGAAAAATTTGGCAGGCCCACCTTTCTGGGAGGAGCAATTATCAGCATCACCTTTGGGATGTGCTCATGTTTCAAGCATGGTTGAAAGATCAAAAAACCTTTCCCCAATAACCAACCAAGCCATAACATCTCTCAATTTGATTCGCGGGAGGAGCCTAAACCCTCACAATAAAGTAGCTAGTTTTCAGCCCCTTTTGGTTCAAGCTTCAACAAAGAATATGACACAACCAAAAAATTCTAAAAATGAGGCAAAACCAACACTACTGTACTTGGTAACCGAGGATTGGTATTTCTGTTCCCACCGTCTGACTTTGGCGTGCAAAGCCAGAAACAAGGGATATGATATCGTTGTTGCCACCCGAGTCAACAATCATAAAGAACAAATTGAGAAAGAGGGATTCAAACTCATCCCGATCCCATTTATTCGTCGAAGCAAGAATATTCTGCGTGAGCTATCAAGCCTGCTCAACATAGTCCGAATTTATAAAAAGGTGCGCCCGGATATCGTCCACAATATTGGCATTAAACCTGTCTTGTATGGAACCTGGGCGACCAAATTCATAAAAACACCAATTGTGATAAACCTCCTCGCCGGTCTTACAGAAAAATTCCACGAAAACGAGTGGAAGTCTTCCGTGATCAGAAAAATGGTTAACCTGGCCTATCGTTTAGGTTATTTGGGTGTGAATGCTTTTACCGTATTTCAGAACTCAACAGATATGAATAATTTTCTAAAACAGGGTATCGTTGAAAAAGAAAATGTGGAATTAATTCGGGGTTCTGGCGTAGATACTAAAAAATTTGATTTTTCACCGGAACCAGAAGGAATCCCCATTGTCGTACTCGCCTCCCGATTAATCTGGGAAAAAGGAGTTGGGGAGTTTGTGGAAGCATCAAAAATTCTTCAAGGCCAGGGAATTAAATGCCGAATGGTTTTAGTAGGAGACTGCGACCCAGATAGCACCGGATCCGTTCCTGGAGAACAGCTAGACAAATGGCTTTCTGAAGGCGCAATCGAATGGTGGGGACATAAGGATGATATGGCTGAAGTTTTTTCCAATTCCCATATAGCGTGCCTGCCTTCCTATCATGAAGGCACCCCAAGGGTCCTCCTGGAAGCTGCGGCTTGCGGCAGGGCTATCGTTACGACCGATGTTCCAGGGTGCCGGCAAATTGTAAAAGATAATGAGGGCGGTTTAATCGTCCCAATTAAAAATTCAAAAGCTCTTGCGGAATCTATAAGGACTCTTGTTGACAATCCCGATCTGAGAGTGAAAATGGGAAAACGGGGTAGAGAAATAATTCTTACCGAGTTCTCCGATGATATAATTATAGGCCAAACCCTGGCTCTCTATGAGAGGTTACTACTTGATGCAGGGTTACACTCAGAACCTTCGACTGTTGATTTGAATAACAAAATTGAATCTCACTCCAACTGCTAAACCATGAATACTCATAACATAGATCAAGAGCGGGTCCAGTCCAACTTCGAATCCTATGCCCATTCATTTGATGAAATCTATGGGTCTCCTGAAAAAAAATCTGTGCTTGCCCAGTCACTGGACAAATGGCTCAGAAAAAGCATGTTTTTGAGGTTTAGAGAAACCCTCAAAAACATAAACCATCCTGACATTCATTCAATACTGGATGTTGGTTGCGGGTCAGGACGCTATTGCGCAGAATTTTTAAAAATGGGGAAAACAGTTACAGGAATAGATATTGCTTCTGAAATGTTAACCTTGGCAAAGACGCTTTGTGAAAAGGAGGTCCCGGAAGGACCTATAAAGTTCATCAATGGAAGTTACACCGATGTCGAATTAGCTGAAAAACATGATGCCGCAGTACTGATGGGACTGTTTGATTACATTGAGAACCCGCAGGCACTTTTAAAAAAACTTAAAAAGGATATAAACAACACAATCCTCGCCTCCTTTCCAAAAGACCATAATCTATTAAATTCTATTAGAAAAGTAAGATATCATTTTTTCAAAAATTGCCCACTCTATTTCTACTCTAAAAATGGTTTAGAAAAATTGTTTGAGTCATGCGGATTTGACCAATTCTCCATTTCCGATTCAGACAGGGAATATTACGTCAAGATCGACCTGCACCAATGACGAGCCTCGCGATATCAGGAGCATATATTTGAAATACGCAATTCTTTCAATGGATATAGAAAATTGGTACCACCTCGACTACTTTAAGGGGAAAGAGTGTGACCAGAATTACTCCATGTTGGATGGTTTAGATTCGTATTTGGATATTATCAACTCGCATAAAATTCCCTCTTCATTTTTTGTTCTCGGCGAATTGGCACTTTCCCTTAAAACCCGACTGCGGGAAATTAATGATCATAAACACGATCTGGGCTCTCATGGCTGGGCGCATAAACGCCCTCTCAATATAGATGTGAATAGTTTTAATCAAGAGGTATTGAAATGCAAAATCGAACTGGAACAAATGCTTGGCAAGTCCATAACAGGATACCGAGCGCCCTGTTTCAGCCTGGACCGTGAGAGATTAAATATTTTGAAAGAGGTCGGGTATAAATACGATTCAAGCAGGATCGAATTTGGTGATCACCCGCTTTACGGAGAAATTGACATGACCGGATTCAAGGAGGAATCGCCTGGGATCTATCGCATGGATGATTTTTACGAGTTTCAAATCAGCACACTGGCTTGTGGAGGAAAACAAATCCCTGTTTCGGGCGGGGGGTATCTCCGTATTTTCCCATGGTTCCTGATGAGCAAATTACTTAAGAAGTATTTAGCCACCGACAATCTTTATGTTTTATATATTCACCCCTTTGAATTTTCATCAAAAACCAACCCTGCCTTCCCCATGAACACTTCATTAGCCAACAAGTTCAGGTTTTCCCTGGGGCGATCAACTGTCAGCAAAAAATTTGATCGAGTAATCCAACTATTAAAAGAACAGGGGTTCCATTTCACCACTTTTGCAAACTTGAGAGAGGATTTGATGAAAAACAATGGAATAACCCATGAAGACCCTTATCATTCATCCGCCAGCAATAATGTAACGTGAGATGTAAAACAGCTCTTTTAATTCCTCGATAATTGTCTCATGAACTTCGAGGCTTTCCACTCACACGCTCCACTACCACCCTGTCGCCGTGAACAGACCAACAAACCTGACCTTAGCTTTAGTTTTAGGGGTTATAATTTTCCCCCTTACAGTTTTAATCGGGTTATTAGTTCGGTTGACCTCAAAAGGTCCGGCAATTCACTGGTCCTCAAGAGTAGGCAAAGAAAACAAAATTTTTAATATGCCAAAATTCCGCACGATGAGGCTAAACACCCCGGATGTCGCCACACATCTTTTAAAAAATGGAGATCAATTTGTAACTCCGATTGGAAAAATTTTGAGAAAGACAAGCCTTGATGAGATTCCTCAACTTTGGAGCATTATTAAAGGAGATATGGCTTTTGTAGGACCTAGGCCCGCCTTATATAACCAAGACGATCTCATCGATTTAAGAACCCAAAAAGGTATACACCAATTAACGCCTGGAATAACAGGATGGGCACAGATTAAAGGTCGTGATGAATTGCCCATCCCTGAAAAAGTCGAAATGGATTTCTTCTACCTTAAAAACAGATCGCTCACGCTCGATTTGGTTATTATCTTGAATACCCTGATTACCGTCATGAGGTTTAAAGGAATCTCTCATTAAGTTCCTTCCGAATATGAACAAAAAATTTGTCATTATATTTTCAACAATATTGGTTCTTACTGGGACAGCTATAATTTCCAGTGAACAGGTATTACAAAAAATAGGGAACTATTTAGTTTACCAGGGCCCTCTTGAGCCAGCAGAGGCCATAATCGTTCTATCTGGTTCCGGAACCGGAAACCGGATTGAGGCCGGCGCAGAGCTTTTTAAAAAGGGATTGGGAAAATTTATCGTAATTAGCGGAGACGAAGTTTATCCCGGGTATTACACACATACCCTCATGAAAAATTATGCTATCAACATGGGCGTCCCGGAAGACAAAATTATCGCGAGTGCAATTGAGGGCGAAATCAGCACATGGGGAGAAGGTATTGATAACTTGGGAAAATTAAAAGAGAACAATTTTAAAAGTTTTATCCTTGTCACCTCTGCTTTTCATAGTTATCGGGCACATATAATATACGATCAATTAATTTCCGACTTAGGTTATAGTTTCAAATGGTCGGTTTATCCAGCTAACGATCCGCAAGTACCCATCAAAGATTGGTGGCAAGAGCGCGCTGCCAGAAAAGTCATTTTCATAGAATTCATAAAACTGCTTTATTTTTTCATTGAGCACTAGCTCTCCGAGCAATGATTACTATTAATATTTATCGCCTTACCTCCAGCACATTTTCTGAGTTATTCATTTTTTTCCTCCCACTATTTTTATTTATCCCTAAAAGGGTCTTGAAATATTTTTAACGGATCGCCAATGATGAAAATCGAGGTTCGCAAATTGAAGGAAGATCCATCATTTCTGGCATACTGTTTTTTCACTCTTTTCATGATTTATTTTTCCACTTCCGCCATCCAAACATGGCCAAACCTGTGGGCACAAATAACTATTTCCGTGGCCTGTATACTTCCTGCTCTCATGGTGCTAGCTAAAAATGTCTCCCATATAGCCCAAATAAAAGAATGGCCTATAGAAATAAAATTTGTTTTGATAATAATAGCCCTGGGCATTCTCAACGTTTACTTCAGCGAAGATCGCCAAGCCTCGCTTAAAGGGATGGGTTTGTTTTTAATGTCTGGGATGATGGTCTTTAGCTTTACATTTTTTACATTCCGCTCGAAACTCAGACAACTGATATTTTTATATTTGTGTACAATTTGTTTTTTTACATTAATAATATTTGGACTGTTTGAGTTTGCACAACAAATAAATTATCCAGGGAAACGGATTCTGCTTTTCTCATCCAACCCCATCCCCGCCGGATCTCTACTCATCCTCCTCTCCAGCGGACCAATTATGCTGTTTGCGCAAACAGAAGCCCGCTGGGGGAAAAACGCATTATTGCTGTCTCTAATTGTGGCCGCATTAATTATCATCCTCATTGGGCAAAGAGGACCAATTTTAGCCATATTGATTATGGCTTCAATTTGGGCTGCCCAGAGGAACAAGAGATTTGGAATCTTCTCTTTGATTATTTTAATCTTGCTGGGCATTGGATATCAATTCAGAGACCAAATACCTATACAGTATAAAAACCAACTTATTAAAACCGAAACGGTTCTTGTGCGACTGGAATTTTATAATGTTGCCTGGCAGGTAATTAAGGACAAGCCATTCTTTGGACTTGGTTTTAATGCTCCTCTTAACAGGTACATCTCGCAGGGTTACCAGCCAAAATTCTATCCGCCAAATAGAAAGCCCTCCTTTTATAGTATTATTAGAGGAGTAGAAACATTTGATAATATGGCTTTATTTTTCTTAGGAGGAATGGGAGGGCTTTTTACATTAGCCTATTTAGGCTTGACCATCTGTTTGTTAAAATTCTTGGTCCCGTCAGGAACAATAAATACCAAAATTCAAAAGCAACCTATATTAGTGCTCCTTGTCCTGGTTGGTTTTTTTGTCCACTCAATGACCTTTGACAGCTTAAGATACCCTCATCTAAATTGGATATTCCATTCACTTTTGGGTCTGATCGCTAACTGTCATGCTTCCCGCTCTGAAAATTCATGATAAAGGTCAATTGTTAAAAACGAAAACTAGGCCTAAAAAGAAACCAATCCAATTATTATATTTTTCGCATTATAAGTTGTCCCGCAAACGGGATCAGGTTTCGGAGACAGATCAACACACTGTAAAAAGTTGTTGTAACTTGAGATTCACATTGTTATTGTTAAAGGGGCATTTGTTTTCTGCCGTTAAGATCAATTAAATGTAATCAATTATAATTCTTCCTGCAGGCAGAATTAATAATTTTTTTTAGGAAAGAATCCAAACCATGAGAATCCTTTTAGTTACCAAAGAGATGATCGTTTATGAACGCCAAGCTTTAGCAGCTCTGAGCGCAGTCTTAAAATTGGAAGGTCATGAGGTGCGTGGAATGGTCGCACATCCGCTCCCAGACCTCCCTGGTTTGGGAACTATTATGGGTCGAATGGGGAAACTCGGCACGAAGCCGGTAGTTGATCCCATGGATACCACAGGCATCCCAACGTCTGTATATGAGACAGTTAGGGACTTTCGTCCTGACGTTATCGGCTATACCATGATGACTGGTGAGGCCAATTACCTTATAACGCTAAACAGAAAGTTGAAACAACATTTTGATTTCTATACTGTACTGGGAGGACCTCACACGCAATTTTATCATAAGTCCGTCGAGGAAGATGGGGTCGATGCTATCTGTATAGGTGAAGGAGATATCAGCTTTCCTCAATTTCTAGAGCGTTTAGATACGGGTAAAGATTTTTGGCTGACAGAGACTTTCCATGTCAAACATGAAGGGAAAATCTACCGGAACCCCTTAGGTCCGCTTGTCGAAGATTTGGATACGCTACCCAACCCAGACCGGCAAATGCTTTATGATATTGACCCAAGTATAGCAAATCTAGGGACAAAGCATTTTTTCACAGCACGTGGTTGCCCCTATCGTTGCAGCTATTGCTTCAACGCGAAGTATAACGATAACTACAAAGGTCTTGGTAAGATTGGGAGGTTTCGTTCACCGGAACGCGTAATTCAAGAAATTGAATGGACAAAAGAACGCTACCCACTCGATATGCTAGCTTTTATGGAGGATGTTTTTACCCTCAAACCTCACGGGTGGATTCAGGAATTCACCAGGCTCTATAAAAAAAGAATTAACCTTCCTTTTTACTCAACCACTCGCGCGGACAATTTGATTGAAAAGGATCTTAAAGCACTCGCCGAAGCAGGGTTAGATTATGTTTGGATGGGTGTAGAAACTGGAGATGAGGAGGCCGCTGACAAGGTGTTTCAACGCGATTTGGATAATAAAACTATCCTCGACGCCTGCAAATTGCTTAGAAAATACGGTGTGAGAATTTATTCGTTAAATATAATGGGGTTGCCCGTAAAAGACCAGTTTGAGGTTGACATGCGCACACTTGACCTCAATATGAAGATTAAGCCAGCATTAGCTTCAGTTGGACTTCTGTACCCCTATCCAGGAACTCCCATAGAAGAGTACTCCATTAAAACAGGCTATCTTGATGAGGACATAGATAATGCCCAGTTTCTAGAGTCTAATAAATTTAGCTCAGTGATTAAATTTAGCTCAGAAACAGAAAAATTGAAGGTTGAAAATCTCCAAAAGATAACTGGCATGGTCGTTGACTTTCCTTTTCTTCGACCATTTGTTCGATTTCTGGCTAGTCTCCCTTTAACTAGCTTTTATCATATTTTCTACTATTTACACATAGGCTACTGTTATAAATTTCGCTTGGCCCCTGCCTCGCGCAAGAAACTGTTCCAATCCGGCGGAGCACTAAAAAGCATGGTGCAGGAGGGTCCAATTATGTTTAAAACCTTTCTTCGCCTGGTTGGGTATTCCTGATTATTGAGGAGACCTGATTCTTGAATTCCCCGATTTAGACAAATGGGTTGTCAAATGGGGAGTAAAGAAAGCGTAGCTTCAAAGCGGATAAAACTACCCACTGCCCCCGAAAATTGGTATCTCCTTTCGTTTTTAGCTTCCTAAGTATGCATTCCCCCGGTTTATACCGAGAAGAGACAAAGATATTGTCGCCCATAAAAACACCCAAGCACCCAAAGCGGGAGAACTTAGGGGTGCCCAAGGCCTTACATACATTCAAGCAACAAAAAAACGCAACTACCACACCGCATTTATTCTGATTTAAAAACAAACTTTATCTGGCATGAAAAAAATCTTCTTAAACTCCCATCAAAGTTGGTGGATATCTATCGCCTTTGTTTTTCTATCTACGCTCACATCTTTCACGATCATTGCACTGGTTCACCCGGACCTCCTAATCCACCACAAAATGGTCTTGCTCCACCAACATGACACCGAAGTACCCTTTCTTGGCGTATTCACTTTAGTTTCCCATTATTACCAGGGTGGCATACAACTGTGGGATCGGTTCGATTTGATGAGATATGACTTCAACCATATTACATCAGGGATATATACATTGGCCAACTTAATGACCGCTACTGCTTATATTGCCCTGTCCTCATTTTTCAAATACCCAGGCGAATCTTTCCAAAGCATACACTCCATCTTTTACCACGTGTCTTGTATTTTTATACGCACAATAGGGGGGTATTTGTTACTTAGAAGATTTGATCTGCGACCATGGATAATTTTCATATCCCTCGTTTATCTTAATACCCTACTGGCAACCATATATTACTTGGGACTATACCTTAACGGCTATTTCAGCTTTCTACCTTTACTATTATATTTTATATTGCGATTTTTTGAGACCTCCCGCCTGAATGATTTTCTTTTGGCCTTCTTAACTATGACCATCATAGTCGCAAACTGCCCATTTATGGCATTAGGCTATTTTTATCAAGCTGTTCATTTTTTCATTTTGGCTTGTCTTGTGGGCTTCATATTCAGAAGCGGCAGGCAATCACTTAATAAGTTTTTAATCAAAGTGAAACAAGGGATCACAGCAAGGAATATTTGCAAAATCGCTCTTGCTGGTGCACTTTGTTTTGCCATCATGCTCCCCTTTCTTCAAATGGAAAGAACCATAACGACTGATTTCTTTATACCCGATGGCGAGGAGGTAAGGGGCGGGGATCGGATGGCTAATAAATATAGTATCGCAAAATACTTTTCAAAGTCTGACTTTGAAAAACCCGATCCTTATGAATTCTTTTCGCAAGCAGTCGATTTCTGGGATTACCGGTTCAGCGAATGGTTATTCCTTGGATTTTCAACCTTGTTTTTCACTGCCATAGGGTTAATATTTTCAAAAGATAAGCGTAAACACCTTTTCCTATGGCCTATTATTCTTATCATCGGGCTACAGTTTCCAAGAGACCCTTCTTCTTTTACCTCCCTTGCACATTGGATTAATGTTCTAACCAATCCTTTTCACTTTTTGGTAAGGGCTCCGATAACGATAGTTTTAATACCGACTATCATGCTTCCGATTATTGCACTTGGAATAAACTCTTTTACCAACCTGGTTTATTACAATCAATCAGGCTCAATTTACTTTGAAAGATTGTCTACTGGAGCAAAGATTTTAATATCCACTCTTTTCATTTATATATTTTGTTTTGTAGGACAGGGACACCCCCTGGAAGTAACCATTAAAACACTCTTTTTCATTATTCTGATCTTTCTGGTATATGCCCTTGTCTTTTGGGAGCAGATAAGGTTCCAGGTTTTATCTTTTTTAGCCAAATATCGCGCAAAAGTTGTGGTCTCTTGTATTTTGGGGTTTCTCGCCATAGATATTATTCTCCTTTCCGTTTATATGAAAAACGATACTTGGTCCAACGTCCGTATTTTTGCAGGAAAAATAAATTCACTCGATGACCCGGGATTAATCACTCCAATTTATCAAAACCCAAAAATATTCCCATTTCGTGAGTATTACCGGGGCGACAGCAATGAATTAATAAGTCGTGATCCTCAAGCACAAATCCAATTCAAAATAAGAAACCCCAAATATTTTTCTAATGGCAGATCGCAGGACCCGGACAAAGTCTCCTGGTATCGCTTAAATACCAGAGAAAGTTTATACGGACTTTTTTACCAATTTAATCATCTGGGAAGATTTTTGTTTCCAGCGGTTATCTACCACCCACGCCCATTCATATTTAAAAATATGGAAAATGATCTAACTGCAAATCACTATTTAAACTATGACGAGCGATTAATGTTTTTAGCATCGCATAGCATACTGAACGACTCAAATCCCAATCTGGCAAACCCTCTTATATTAAATCGACTGGCAGTTTCCATTGAGGGCACTGATCCAGATCACACAAATGAATTATCAACGGGCTTTAATTCTGTAGATTTGGAATCGTCTATTGCACTGGGACAGGCAACGGGTGACTATGTATTAAGTAGTGTAATGGTATTATTTGATTTGTTTGAAGGACATCATGGGGATTTAATTCTTTCTGCTGTCGACAAACATAATAATATTCGCGCGCAAGGCATTCTTGAAACTGAAGAGTCAGCAAAGCCTTCTCTTCTTAAAAAATTTATTTTTCCAACCCCGATCACCATTAAAAATAATGACCCCGTTGACCTTATCATTTCCACAACAAACCTATCGGGGGGGAAATATAAAATCAGCCAAGCAAAAAATGATAATAGTTTTCTTTATTTTGAGATTGGACACCCTCCCGCAAAAACCCTGGAGCATCAATATCCAGCCCGGTTGGGCAAGTCACGCGAAATGAATTCATTTATAGAATATGCCTTTGATTTGCCCGATGATTTCCCTTCATATGTGGCAAGCACCATTTTCACTAAGGACCAATACAGCATGACCGTTGCGCTTGATAACCACCTATTTCAGGCCGCTCAGGGAAAACTGGTCCGCCCGTTTACTTTTGACGTGCAAAACCTTCAAACGGGAAAACTAACCATCGCGTTACCAAGTAGCTTGAAACTATCTGAAGAAAAGCTAACCTTTCGCTATACATTGCCGTCGGGAATCCTTGATATTTCGAAAAATAGCCATGATAATTTTGAATTCAAATATTTAGCCTCAAAAGATGGATGGTTGGTTTTACATTACCCATACGATCAAAAATTGCGTTTGACTGTTGATGAAAAGCCTGTCCAAATTTACAAAGCAAATAAATATTTTATAGGAATCCCAATTCAAAAAGGAGAACATAAAATTCATCTCCAATACTGGCCGGATACATGGCTTCGCTCGTCAATCGTTCTATCCGTCGTTTTAACAACGCTTGCTTTTTTTTCATTGATCATTTTTGGAATTAAATCAGAAAACTCGCTCAATTCTTCGGCCGAAAATGTTGCCGCCAAATCATTTTAAACATGACCAGTTTCTCGGAGGTTTTTCATGAATACGCCTGATACAAAAGGTGCCAGCCAAAATTATGACGCTGTTTTGTCCGTTCGTGACAGTAAATACTATCTATATATTGGTGAGTTACAACTGATCGCCAGTGGCGATACCCTTGACTCAGCCTATCATCAGCTGAGTGTAAAAAAGGCAGAAAGACTCAAGGAGTTTTCAGAAGCTGGGTTTTTGACTAAACTTCCTCCTCCTGGTCAAGATTCTCCAACACAAGGAATATCTATTAAACGCAAAGAAACAGGTGTTTTTATTATAAAAAGTCTCGTGGCGGGTTTCATGTTCATTATGGTAATTATATTTACGGGAAACACGTTAAAAAGCATCCTTTCTTCTTATCCTCAAAAAATTAAAACTACGCTGAAGGAACTCCCCCGGCAATTTTTAAGGGAAATGGAATATGAACTTCACAATGCCGCTGAACTGGAATTATCTGCGGCCAGACAAGAAAAAATTAAAGCAAGCATCAAGGTTGTAGGGAAAAACATCAAACCCTATTTAAATGAACTGGGCCTTTCCTTATTAAAATCAGAAAAGGGAGAAGAGGCGTCAGGTCAGCAATAATTTTACTGCAATATTTGCTAATTAAGGTTTTAAAACCCTATAAACATTAAATTTTCCTGAAAGTTTTCGTGATTGGGGAAGCCCTCCTCAATAAAACCAAAAGTTTTGTTTGGATTCGGCGCATATGTTGCCATGCTTCCGTTAATCCAAATTTTTGTCAATAGTGAGGAGCTCCTAATACTCCTCTTTTTTGAGACAGGCTTTTCCCTATCTACTCCCCCTTACCATCCCACCAATATATATATTTATTTCCTAGGAATCATGTAATATACTCCATTAAGCTTAATGATTTATTGCCTTAAGCAAGTTTCAGGATTTAATTTCACATTACTTCAGCAGCGCCCTCCTGCGAGAGCATTCATTCTTTCATTAACCAGGATTATACTAGATGGAACACTCACATTATGATTTCTGCATCGTAGGAGCAGGTGCGAGCGGTCTCACGACCGCGTACAAGCTATTAAAAGGCGGAAAAAAAGTCCTCGTAATCGATCGAGACAATAGAATTGGAGGACTAGGCAAAAGCTATGAATATGACGGGCATATTTTCGATACCGGCCCCAAGCGGTTCCACACCGATGACCCCATCGTCATAGACTTTATAGAACACGTTTTAAAAGAGGACATACTGCGAATCGGGCGGGCAACCAAAGTTTATTTCCTGGACAGGTATTTTGGTTGGCCGTTGCATACAAAAGACATGATAAAACTGCCAATCCTCACCTCCTTAAAATGCTGTTTGGATCTGCTCAAGGAAAGAAAAATAAAAGACAAGACCTCATTTCATGAGTTTACAAATTCCAAATACGGAGAAACCCTGTATCGCCTTTTTTTTGCCCCATACACTAAAAAATTCCTTCGATGGGACCCTGAAGACCTTCATTCCGACTGGGCCAGTACCGGGATTAACAGGACCATTGTGGATAAACGGGTTAAGGCCAATTCCCTTTTCGATATTTTCAAAGCATTGATGCTTCCCGAAAAAATTGATACCGAATTCCTGTATCCCACAAGAGGAGGATTCGGAGGTTTTTTTGATGATCTGCATGACCTGTGCCAACAGCATGATGGCTTCAATGTCATTCTAAGCGATAAAATATCAAAACTCGAAGATGAAGGTCAAAAGTTTGGAGCGTTAACCCAAAATGACAAATCGCTCTCTTTCGATCAACTTATCTGGTCCGGTAATGTCAATGATCTTTGCGGTATTGTTGCTCCATCCGCAACAAAGGTCAACTACATCAACACTATCTTCTACAATATCATTTGCAAGGAATCCGGGATTGGAAATAATAGGGCTCAGTGGATTTATGTGAGCAAGGGCGACACCCTGATCAGCCGCATCACTTGCATGAAAGAGTTTGCCCCTTATACCTGTAAAGACGGTTACTATAATATGATCTGTGAGTTGACGGATTCTCAAGTCAATCCGAAATATTTTGGAAACCCAGACAATCATACCGATGGAATTCTGAGCGAACTCAACGAAATGTCTTTTCTGGAGGATAAAAAATCAGTTGAGGCCGTCAATACCAATGCAGTGTTAGACACCTACCCTGTCTATCATAAAAACTATCTGAAAGATTTTTCGGCGGCAGCGGGCCTCATCAAAGGTTTTTCCAAAAGGATTCATTTGCTTGGCCGGTCTGGAGCTTTCTGGTACAACAACAGCGACCACTCCATCCGGATGGCCCTTGAAATGGCCAAAAAGCTTCTTGGAAACCAGGAGAACGATTTTAATTACCGAAATTATTTTGGAGGCCATATAGAAGAGCAGACCGTATCAAGTGAGGCAAATAGACCATTTTGACAGGTTGTCCAAAAAATGCAGGATGCACACAACGACAAATATAGCCCAAAATAGCGTTACAGGTTCATGTATGACCCCCTACTTGAAGGAATCAACTTGGCCAACCCCAAGGTTCTGAAAGCAATTTGTAGTTCTGAAGCCCCCCCTACCTCGTTGACAAGGAAGCCAAGGCCACAGGGCTCGACATTTCTCAATCATGTTGATTTCTTCTCAAAAGCAGTGGAAAAAATTAAAAGCTCCTAGAAGTTCAATACTTGACACAAATTCTTTTAATGTGTAGTGATATTTTCAGGGCTTCATCACGTTCACCCCAACATCGGCAAGGCCATTATCGAAACACATTGGGTTTTAAAAGATGGCTAATATTTTAATAGGATTACTAAAAAAAGAGATTGACCCAGGAATCTATTTTTCATAGTCTATGTCGACTCATTTGGGGAACAAGTTCCGGCGTACCCCTCCCCCCTGAGAATGACTGTCGCAACTCTGATACCACATGATTAATGATCCCCGCTCACTAAAACATCTTAATTAGAAAGAATCATGGAAGAAACTCAAAACACTTCAATTGACCCCTTAAAAGTTTTTTGGTCCAGAAAATGGGCACTACTTCTATTCACCTTAATTGCAACGGGAACAGCAGTTTTTGCCAGTTCCTTTATCCCAAAACAATACGAATCCAAGGCAACTGTATTATTATCTCCTCCGATGTTCAACAGTGAAAAACAAAAGAGTTTTTTTTCAATTGATTCATATAGGGATTTGGCAAAGACTTCTGGAATTTTACAGGGAGTTATTGATCGATTAAAATCCCAACACCCCAATATTCAAAAAACACTTTACCCAAAAACATTGGAGGGCATGATTAGTATTGACACGGGTGCCACTAAATTTAAAGGGGGACAATCTAAATCCGCGCTCATGAGTTTCAGAGTCAGGGGTCATGACCCTATACTCCTCAGAGATATTGCCAACGCTTTAACCAGCTTGCTATCCGAGGAAAGCAGGAAGATGAGAGCAAATGAGATTGCATCAATCTCCCGGGTTACTCAGGCTCAATATATATCTACCAAGGATGCTCTGGGCAAACTAGAACAAACCTTTCAGAAAGCCAAAGCCAATAACCATTTAGACTCAGTTTTGGCGAACTTAATGATCAAACAAATTAATTTGAAGCATTTTGAAATGGCCTCAATAAAGACCCGAGTCGAATTAATTGAAGAGGAAAGCAAGTTATCATCTTTAACGATACAATCGAAAAAGCACTCCGACCTGGTTATAGAAAGTTTACTAAAAACTCAAATTAATAATGAATCCCTTGTTGCCAAACAAAAATTCCTGGCCAACTCGATTGCACAGCTCAAAAAGGAAATTCCGCAATTGGAAGACGAGGTTCTTCAAATGGAATTACAGGAAGAACAATTAAAAAGACAAGTAGATACTCTGAAGGATAGCTTTACGATCCTTGCAAAGAGGTTGGAAGAAATCCGGATTTCTGAATCTGAAAAAACAAGTGATATGAGATTAATTTCTCAAGCGATAGAACCCCACTTTCCAAT
>Ga0233435_1000826_pt1 | contig 33594 bp, 31 predicted proteins | sample SI_122_August201_3_FD_182735 | JGI IMG/M metagenome (GOLD analysis project Ga0233435, IMG submission 182735) | Seawater microbial communities from Saanich Inlet, British Columbia, Canada - SI_122_August2016_135_MG | ecosystem: Environmental > Aquatic > Marine > Inlet | place: Canada: British...
ATATAGGAAGTGCTGGTGGAGGTGGGGTCCACCACTTATAATGATATAATTGATGAATTTATTATTTCATTCATTTTTACCACCAAATTTACCACCAAAAGATTGCCTTAGAAGAGCATCCAATACAAACAGGATACGGTGTTGGTCTTGGGGTAAAATCTTCTGACAGTACTGAGCCTATATTAGCTCAGCTTCAAACGTGACCAGAAACTAAGTACTGCGATTGTTCCTGTGGCAATCATTGGAGGTATACTCAACGGGAGATCACGAAATACGGACATAGAAATTATGACAGCACACATCGCAGAGAAACCGATAGCAGCACCCAAAAGAATTGCTTTTTGGTCATCCACTTTCTCAACGTTTCTGGATTGAAATGCAATACACACAATGATAAATAGCATACCTGACATAACGTACCGATGAGTTATTCCTATTTCCAAAGCTAACCCTTCGGCATTAGGGTAAGACTGTAAAACAAAAAACTCTGGAACAGCAACAAAAGCAATCAAAAAAATTAGCGGAACTGTTGCTGCTATAGACATCATTATTTTATATGGCATATAAACTCCTTAATAATTGTTGGGATTTTCGATTCAAACAATTTTGAGGTACATCTTACTCGTATTTTATAAATTGTCAACAATTATATACTCTTTGTGTAGAGGTTTAATTTACAAGGGACAAGTCGATGTAGCTTGATTAAAATTTATATATGATTTAATATATATAAAATCAATTAATAGATTATGTATGAAACAAGTACAATTATCAGACAGGCAGAGCAGCTTTATTTTCTACCTCGTCCATCAGGGTAAAGGACGCACTGAAGCAGCACGCCTTGCAGGCTTTGCTGCACCAAGGCAGAGTGCTTTTACTTTGACACAATCACCAAAGATCATAGCCAAAATCCGGCAAGAGCGCAACAAAGTTTACCAAACTGAACTTGCGTCTACAGCTGTTCAGACTCTAAAAGAGGTGATGGAGGATACAGATGCGCCAGCTAGCGCTAGGATAGCTGCTGCCAGGACGTCTCTGGAGTTAGCTGGAGATATTGGAAAGCACTCACAGTCCCAACGAAATTATGAGCAAAACCTTGCTGAAATGACACCTGTGGAGTTGTCTGCTATTATTGACAGATGGGAAGATGAAAAAGTGGCAATTGCAAAGGATATTACACCTGTCTGATAAAGGCATATGTACGATTTCTACGGTTATCGTACATATAAAAACAGGGTTTTATACTCCACTTTCAGAGTGGGCTATTTGCCAAATTATAAGAGTGAATTTTATTTTATTATGAACTATGATACGATTTCAGCAAAAGCCAATCTAATAAACTATAAGGGGTTCTTTATCGTATAAATAACAGCTTTTCAACTCACCCTATATAAATATATTAAAGAAGAATACATAAGGAGAATCAATGAAAATTAAAGGAATATTATGGCAAATATCTTTAGTTGGTTTGTTGGGTCTTACCTTGACTGTCTGTCAAACTAATTCGAGTGTAAGTAATCAGACTTCAGCAAGTGTAAGTAATCAGACTTCAGCAAGTGGAAGTGATAATGTTACAATATCTAACCTTAATGTGACAGTGACTCCAAAGTTTGGTCCAGCAGCTGTTTCTGCAGTTATGCATTGTTACGATACAACATGGTCTGGTATCTCTGTTTCTTATAAGTATTGTGACTCATCCGATGGTAGTATTAATGGGACAGTTACACTTGATTCAGCGGTGAGTAAAGGATGGGTGCTAATTAATGCTGTTCTGAGAACATATCGAATTTCAGGTAGTAGCAGCGACACACATCGTATGGTTACGATTTGGCATAAATAAATTTGGATCACACACTTGCAACAGAAACTTTATGTACGATTATCGTATAATCGCACATAGAAAATAGTGATTTTATTTCACATTTTTATAACCCACCCCACCCCCCTGCCATACCCAAAAGTGTGTCAAAATATTGATTATGGACTGCGATACAAAATTGAAGTAAAATGGATCTTCAACTAATTAAAAACAATATGGATCAAGAAAATATCAAAAAAGACTGGGATTCCAGAGGTTACTCCTTTGGAATCTTCAAAGACCCTCCGGGAAAGATTTGGGCAGATTTTGTCCATAAGACAGATGAAATTGTTGTATTAGCAGAGGGAGAGATTGAGATTGAAATTGAAGGCAAGTCACAGCAGCCTCAGATTGGTGATGAGGTTTTTATTCCTGCAAATGTAATCCACACTGTCAGGAATATAGGTAAGACAAATAATGTCTGGTATTATGGATATAACGTATAAAATAAACTATTTTATTAATAATCTTTTGATTTTTTCAATATCAGGAGGATTATACTTTCTATTCAAACCTCTGCCAAGACAATGAGGGCAGTTCCCTTTTTTAGTGCCTGTTCTGTCAGCTACTCTTTTTTTAAAATAGTGTCCATTTGTACATTGCCACCATGCCTTGTATCCAGATCCATTTAATGTGTTTTTAGGAGTTTTCTCACCGTTTAGTGCTATATCCCATTCTTCAGAAATCTTTGGCGAAAGGGCTAATAGATTATTATCATAACAAACTTTTTTATTGGCACAAAATGGACAATTACGTCCATTTGATCTTTTATCAATTGTAGATTCCCATTCATGCTTTTTTTTACAAATCCACCAAACTTTCTTCCCACTATGGGGTTCAAACATTTTTGGAGTAAGAGGATCATTTTTTTTCTTATTCCATTGTTTTGAAAGTTCTGGGTTTTTTTCAGCTAAACTTCGTTCAGGAATTGGCTTTGGAAGAAAAGATGTTATACGGTTAAACTCTTTTTCATCTGAATAAAATCCCTGTTTAATATACTTTTTTATATTTTCCTGATGTTTTTTTGAAACTTGTTGGAAAATTTTTCCCAAAATTTGATTTATAAATTTTTTATCTAGATCCTTTTGCATTATTTTAGCGATCACATCATCATTTGTTATCTGATTTAGAGGTGATTGCCTTATTCTAAAAATACGTATTCCCTTTTCTTCTAGATATTTATTTTTTTGAAGATCATTATTTAATTTTTTCTCATGATAGAACCATCCATCGTACTCTAAAGCAATATTGTAATCCTCAATAAAAACATCAATTTCTACCATTTCAATATTATATCTCCATTTAGTATTTTTAAATATTGAAGCAATTTCACAAAATAATCTTATTTCAGGAAATGATGTTTGAACTGAACATTTTTTACAGCCAGATCCATTATAAATCCTAACAAATGGTGCTTTCCATGAATGGTTATTTTCACATTTCCACCATACGACCTTCCCAGATCCACTTACGTAATCATAGGGACTAGTACCTTTATTCTTATTAAAATCAAAATATTTAAGTTTTTCCTTATTATTTATAGCAAAATTATTTTCATCAGACACTTTAGTATTTGAGCAGAAAGGACACCCTGTCTTTTGTCTAGTCCTAGAGCTAACGGTTGTAGACCATTCATGTATTTTATTTGTTTTACAAACCCACCAAATTTTTTTATTAGATGTCCCGAGGATTGTTTCAGGAGTAATTTTTTTATTTTTGATGAAATGAAATTCCTCTGAAACGACTGGAAAACTATCTGCAAGAGAATTCCCATAACCAACTTTATGTCCAGAATAATATGGGCATCCTTTCCCATTGTTTCTGTTATAAATATTAGCTCTATAAGAGTGTTTTTTTTTGCATAACCACCATACTATTTTATCAGCTCCTGCTGTTACTTCTGTAGGTTTAAGTATCTTGTTTTTTTCAAAATCCCACTCAATTGCCAAATCAGGTCTATTAAATTCTAGACAATTTGTAGGTGTTGCCTTTTGACCAGCACAATATGGGCAGCCAGTTTCTTGAGATACTCTCTGAGCAACGGTCGTATCCCATGAGTGACCTTCTTTACATTTCCAAAAAACTCTTTTGCCACTTCCAGGGCTGATCTTAGATGGATCTTCTGAATTCTTTTCCCAATCCCATTCTATCATCAACTTGATACAGGAATACTTTATTGAATCACAAATGCAGCAATCGAATTTGTTAAGTTTTGTTACATTCGCTGGTGATCTTCTGAATGAATGTCCTATTTTGCAGATCCACCAAGTAGGAAGGGCATAAGTAGGTCTAACCTCATAAATTGACAGTTTGTTTTTTGTTTTATGCCAAAACTTTATATACTTTGGAGTGAGTTTACCTAGGGATTCAAATTTTGGAATTTTTCTACCAGAACAATAAGGACAAGACATGACTCGTCCTTTTTTTAGTCTTGAGTAAATGTGAGACTCCCATCTGTGGCCTTTGTTGCACTCCCAATAATATGTTTTGTTTTTAGCATATGGTTCACAATCATAAATAATTTCTTCATTAGATTTGGCCCATTCTTCAACTAATTTTGGATGATTGTCATAAAACTCTTTTTTAGTGTCTTTTATCTCGATTATACCTTTATGAGAAAGTAACTTATTAAAATTATTAATTGTCCCAAAATATTTTCTGATTGCATTATTTAAATCACATCTCCCTAACTTAATTAATTCTCTTCCTGTAAAAGGGTGATGTTTGTTGTGTTGTTTTAACAACTCCTCATATTCTCTATCTACTGTCTGTTCACTCCAGTAACCATATGGTTTTTGATTCATTTTATAACCAGTAATTTCACTAATCTCAGTCAAATCATGAAATCTGGTCATGTATGTAAATAATGATTTTTCTCCTCTTGCATCCAGTTCTTTTTCCGTTGGTAAACGACCCAATTCTTTACATACTGGCAAAACATGCTTTATTACATTGTTTATATCCTGCCAATATCCTCTAGGTTTCCTTTTTTCTTTTTCCATTTTAAATAATTAATTAGGCAGTGGTTTAGTCTTTGCCTGTTCTAAATCCGGAACATCTGGATAAGTAGGATTTCCATCTAATATGTTTTGTATCTCCTTCCTCTCATCTTCTTCACTTAACCAGTAAGGTATTCTACATATTTTATGACCGTTTGACTTTGCCATGTTTGTTTTATGTAGGTCATTATTTTGCTGAAAGATAAGGTTTTCATTTTTGTCTGTTCCACCAAAATCTGTTCCACGGTAATGTTGTTCTCCATCCCTTTCAATTATAATGTCAAAGTCCGGCAGATAAAAATCATATCGTTTATTCTCAATTTTATATTCTCGATGAACAACTAATATTTCATTCAAGATAATTGCTAATCTGCCTTCATTCTTGTTATAACATTTTGGACAACCAGAACCTTGTGTGTGTCCCCCAGCACTTTGTTCAAAATCACCATGTTTTTTACAAACAATTATTACTTTTTTAGAATCTTTTACATACTTCGTTTTTGAATAGTCGTATCTATTTTTATGTACTTTCAAGGCATCTTGTAAAAACTCTTCATGAGATTTTGTTAGTTTACTGCCCGTTTTTACAAATCCACATTCGATACAACCTTTCCCCTGTAAGTGACTTCCTGCCTCCTGTTCAAATTCACCATGCACTTTACAGATTATTATTATTTTATCTTTAGAGGTTTCAAATTTTACTTTTGAATAATCATAACCATTACCATGAATATTTTTTGCTGATTCAAGAAATTGATTTAATGATAATCTTTGCTTTTCGCCCCTTGATTTGATTCTACATATTTTACAACCTTGTCCTTGAAGATGATTACTAGGAACCTGTACAAAATCTCCATGTATCGGACATGTTATTTTAATTTTTATTTTGTCTGATTTATACTCAGTATGTTCATATTGATAGTAATTGTCGTGTATAGAAGATGCTTGTTTAATAAACTCCTTTTGGTTTTTTCTTGTTTGATCTGTTACAAGATCATTTCCACACTTTTTACATCCATGCCCTTTTAAGTGATTAGCTGGTAGTTGCTCAAATTCACCATGAATATTACAACCTATTTTAACTTTAGTGTTTATATTCAGATAATTGACATTTTGATAGTTGTATATTGAACCATGTATGTTTTCTGATTCACATATAAAATCATTTGCTTTCTTCCCTCTTTTCAATCGATAAGATATTTTTGCACATTCTGGACATCTAGCCCCTTTTAAGTGACTATCTGGTGATTGCTCAAACATACCATGTGAATGACAAATTATTATTATCTTATTTTTATTACCTTTATAAATGCTTTTTGAATAGTCATAAAAATCGTCCTGAACTAAGTTTGCCTCTACAATAAACTCTTCTGTAGTCTTTCTTCTGGAATTTCTTCTTTTAAGTATTCCACATTGTGGACATCCTTGCCCTGACCAATGTTCAAATGGGATTTGTTGAAACGAACCATGCAAAAAACACCTGATTTTTATTTTATTATTGGCACCTTCATATTCAACAAGAGAGTAATCATACTTATCCCCATGGACTTTCTTGAACCTTTCTATAACTTCTTTTTTTGTGAGTTTTCTCGGCATATTTTAAATGTTAAATTTAATGCTATGAAAGTTTATCAATGAAATAGAAGTGTATATCATCGTATTAATATTTTCTCAACAAATAAGCTTACTTTCTTAGAATTTTTAATATATAATTGTACTCAATTATCAAGAGAACCGGTTTGGTTTGCATCGACACATCCTGTGTCGTACCGGTCAGCAACCTTTACAGGCATGTCCTGAAGGTGCTTGCAGAAGCTTCGTATTTACGAAGATCGATATGGGTGAAAGCCAAAATGTCTGGGTAATAATTCTTACTAGCATTTCAATACTGGCTTAAAAAGAATATGGTTCCCTTCAAATGGACAACTGCGTCCAAATTTAATGGAACTATAATTCTTATACTCATTCTATTAATGCTTATGCTTAGGAGAATGATATGAGCAAAAAATACAGTGAATTTGAACAATACATAAATCCTGGAAGTCATCTACAGAATAAAGATGATGAAACTTGTGATGAGTTAAATGAGTTTTTAACTTCAGACGAAGGGATTGTAAAACTTGCTGCCTTTGGAAAATCTCAAAATTATAGTAAATCAGAAGAAATTGCTGAGGATCAAAAACTGATCGAATACCTTCCTGAATCATCTAGGGAGCATGAAGTTATTGGCAAGTGGCTCAGTTTGATGCAGGACAGGGAAAAGGGACTGATTCCGATTGATAATACCAAAAACATCAATCTGTGTGGCGAGCTGGAACTTGATAGCGAAGTAGCATCAATCCTCCTTGATACAGTAAAAACTCGTCTGCCTAACTTTCATTGCCGGCATAATGATGGTACTGAGGTTCATGGGAGGAGTATCCAAGGATTAAAGAAAAGAAAAATTCAGTTATTCCCTCTTCATCTATTTACAATCAACTGGGCAACTTCAGGACCTGGAATAGAATGGCCAGAGTCTTATTCTGTGACATATGTCCCAAGTCATAATGTCAGAATCGTAACTGCATCGGCTGATAGTGATGACATGTGGGGTTGCACAGATTTAGCTATAGGATGGTGTAAGCCTTATAGAAACCCAGATTTTGGAGTTAAAAAAATCATTCAAACTTGGTGGAAAAATATCCATGTCTCACTAGGTCATCCTTGGGCAGATGTTTATTCAGAGGGCTTAGTTGATGTTGAAAGAGCTGAGAAGTGGGGCATAGAGGTATATGGTTCCAGAGCAAACTATGATTTTTACTAATTATATTTAATTAATGATAAGCCTTCCTGAGCATCAAGCGAGGGAAGGTAAGGCTCGTAAAGAATAACAAATTTGAAAGGTAAATATGGAATATGATACAAAGCAACTTGAAATACTAATGCATAAAGTGGCTTTCACTCTTGGGAACAAATTGGAAGGTCTACTTTACCAACAAAAGAATATTCTAGATAACCATTTAAACAATCTCATGATTGATCATAACGGTCAGGCAGAGTCTATAACTTCTGATGAAATAGTAGGAGCATTCGAAATTGCAACTATACATAATGGGCATCCGGATTATTTTTTATGTGGTTGGGAGGATTATAAAGATAAGTCTTTGTGACACCCACCCCCCTGGTATACTAAAAAAGCTGTCAATATATGGATTATGGACTGCAATACAAATTCGCTATAAAACGAATCTTTATCCTGTTCTTTACAAATATTGTTGTGGAGGGTGTCTGACTTGTGAAGAATTAAGTGGTTGAGTAAAACCACTACTCCACTATACTTCCAAAAACAACATGGAACAACTCAAGACCAGTTAAAAAACAGGTTGGATCCACATTGATCCACTACTCCACTTCTTTTTTAATATTTTAATAATAAGATTAGTAGGTCATTAGTGTATTTGCAATAATCTGTACGAATTTAAAAACAACGTGGATCAAGTGGTTTTTTGATGTAAACCATGTTAAAAACTGGACTAATGATGATGCACATACATTAGTTAGTCGTGGAACAAGAGAAACAAAAATTATTAGTTGTAAGAATTCTGAATGACTTCCGACTTAGGTTTCGTTTGGTCATTCATCGTTGAATGGTTTCTTGTTACAGTAACCTAATACAGAAAGAGATAACATGAGAACAAAAACTTGTAGAGTTATAATTGATTTTACCTTCAAAGAAGGAGAAATATCCAAACAAATTGAAGTGCTTAATGGTCCTGATGGTCTTCAAGTTACAGCAAAACGTAAAGGTTTCGTAGGAGTTGATCTTTCTATAGACATGGATAACCCAAATCGTATGATATTAACTGAAACTTGGGAAACTAGGGAAGACCATGGAGAATATATGAAATCTAGGGAAAGTGAAGGTCAAGATGGTTTGTTAGCCCATTTAATTTCTTCATTAGCAGAAGAACCAAAATTTTCGTGGTCAGAAGTTCAGGGTAGCTGGTAATAATAAAGTATCTTTAATAGATATATATGTATGAGAATTATTTAAGTATCACTGTTGCATTCTCCAGGGGGTGCAACTATACATCTATCTCCATTTGATCCCCACTGAAACGCAAATTAATACGAACATAAAAAATACATTTTTCATAACTTAGACTTTAAATTATATGTTATGAAACAAGAATATTCTTGTTTCTATGCTTAATTCGTAGCATATTTGCTTATATCAATAAATTAAACAATTTATCAACTACATGTAAAGACCAGATATTACAAGTATTTAATATTTATTTTAAGGGCAAATTACTAAAAACATTTTATAGATAAAGCAAATCAACAATTACTAGCAATGCTAAAAAACAGTTGATTACATTTTAGACGCTTTGCACAAGAGTTAATGCCCTGTTACTATAAGCAAGCAATGAAGTATCATGAGGTCGATGCTAAGCAGAAATATTCTATACAGTACATCAATCTGTCAGTTGGAGTAGACAAGAACGGTAATGTTCAGAGCAAGACTTTGAAGAATACTGAAATAAGTATTAAGTGAGCGAATCCCAAGTCACGCATACCCTCAGGAACATGGAATAATTTTCAGAAAACCTTTAGTTCCGGTTAGTAAAAACTTGGAACGAGAGTATTAAAAGGTAAGAGCAGATACACAAAAAGAGGTGTCGAGATGCAATTTTATTTCAGCCACTAAAATACTCGTAAGTAACTTGATTTATGGTGGGTCGGCGGAGGTTCGAACTCCGGACCACCTCATTAAAAGTCAGATTACAACGGTAATTCACAATAATTTACAATTGATTAAAGATGTAATATCAGTTATATGTGTAATCAACAACAAACTACAATATTGTACTTATTTGTGGTCTAGTGCAACAAATTTGCAACATTATAGTCCCACCCCCCCCCCTACGGGGTACCCCCCTACTTCGTTATTTAAAGATAGACACAATCCCCAATAAAATTAAGCCTACTCTGAACAACCTTGAAAAACAATACAGATGTTGTTATATATAGGCTTCTCCTAAAACAGCCACTATTGAACCCATGAGACTAATACTACTCATCTTAGTTTTTGTTTCATCAATCCTACTTGCAAGCACAACTGCATCTGCTGGCATCTCCACTAAAAAGCACGACATCCTGAAGCTCATAGGCCCACTGAAGCTTCCAACGGCAAGTTTGCCTGGGTTGAGATTAATGGAGAAGACTATGGCCGGACTAGAGAAGGTAGGAATGTTGGTAAGTACAAAATTGTGAAGGTTGAAATGGGCAAAGTAATAGTTGATTCATACTAAAAGAGAACAAATGCCAAAAATACTTGTAACTCGACGAACATTTTCAGCAGCAGCAGCCGCGTTGCGAGCTAGCGGCGCTGATGTCGTTATTTGGGAAGACTCTGAATCGCCGTCACAAGAGGATCTGATCAAAGCTGTTGCCGATGTGAATGGTCTCTATGCCCACATCACGAATCAAGTAAATGCTGAAGTGATGGATGCCGCACCAAACCTCAAGGTGATCGCTGAGTTCGGTGTTGGCTACGACAATATAGACATTAAAGCTGCCAACGAACGTGGCATTGCGGTTTGCAACACTCCAGGCATTCTATCGGAGAGCACGGCTGACGAAGCATTCGCACTGCTTGCGTCAATGGCCCGCCGGATCAACAATCTTTCGGCGATGGTCAAGCGAGGAGAATGGGGTGATTTTGATCCGCTTGGCTACCTTGCCACTGACATTCACCATAAGACCATCGGAATTGTTGGTATGGGTAAAATCGGATCCGAAATGGCCAAACGTGCCACTGGATTCAGTATGAAGGTCCTGTACTTCAACCGCAATAAGCGGGATGAAGAGTTCGGCGCCAGTTACGTGGATTCGCTAGAGGAATTGCTAGAACGCTCTGACTACGTCTCACTGCATAATCCGCTTACTCCAGAGACCATGAATATGATGAGTACACTTCAGTTCAAGCTGATGAAAAAATCAGCTATTTTGATCAACACGACTCGTGGTGCGGTGGTCGATCAGGATGCTTTGTACGTGGCACTTAACTCAGGCGAGCTCGCTGGGGCTGCGCTGGACGTTACTGTTCCTGAGCCAATTCCTGCCGACCATCCATTGTTGACACTCGACAACTGCCTCATAATGCCGCACGTAGCAAGCGCCACGGTTGACACACGCATGAAGATGGCGATGATGTCGGTTGAGAATGTTCTAGCCTGTGTGTCAGGCGATTGGCCGCCGTACTGCGTAAATCAAGCTGCGATCGCAGGCAACGCTCGAATAAAGAGTTAAGTTGTCGGCATCGACAGAGCTGATCGCAAAATATGTTCCCTGTTCGTAGGTGACTTCTGGAGCTTCATCAGGCAGGAGATACATGAACTTGAGGAGTGAGGGGGAGATGAGGCTCAGTATTCAGTCTCCAGGGAAGCTTGCTGGCCCAGCCCATTGATACATAAAGTAGTTAGACTCATTTATGCCTAGATGTTTCCTCAGATGTCTGGACAGTCAATAATTCATTGACTTAGGGGCTAGTATTTCCTATTTTTTGTCTATACTACACTTAAGTACTGAGGAAAGCGAAAAAGGAGTATATATGCCTCGACAAATCGTATTCACAACCCTAGCCGCCAAGTCACCTGAAGCATACAGCCAGTCTGTGAAGTTTGCTGGATCGGTAGCACTCGTCTTGAAGAAATGCACAAGTTGGTTTAACCAAAATTTTCAACGTAGGAAAAGGAGATGATATTGTGAAGCAAGAAATCTTCGCACCTGAAGAAGTTGGTATGAGCTCGAAACGTTTGGAGCGTATCCGACCTATTATGCAGGGTTATGTGGATCAAAAAAAAATCGCCGGCCTTGGCACAATGATAGCCCGTAAAGGTAAAGTGGTTCATTTCGAACAAGTTGGCCAGCTGGATAAAGAGTCAAATAAGTCCATGTCTGATGATACTATTTTTCGTATTTATTCGATGACCAAACCGATCATCTGCGTTGCCTTAATGACCCTGTATGAGCAAGGTAAATTTCATCTTACTGATCCTGTTGCCAAATTTATTCCAGCTTTTGATTATTTAAAAGTTCTAGCATGTGATAAAACTGGTGAACCAAAAGAAGTTGATTTGGCCCGCCCGCCTACAGTACGTAGTTTATTGACCCACACATCTGGTTTAAGCTACGATTTTTTAGAAGATTATCCTGTTGCTGAATTATATCGTCAAGCTGGAATTTTAAATAACGCTAAGCGTACTTTGGAAGAATTGGTAAACGAATTAAGTCGTCTGCCACTTGCTTTTCAACCAGATTCCAGATGGCATTATAGTCTTGGCATTGATGTGGCTGCACGACTAATTGAAATTATTTCAGGCCAAGCGCTCGACTAGTTCTTGAAAGAGAACATACTTGATCCTCTGGGCATGGTTGACACTGGCTTTTCCGTAGCTCCTGAAGAGCAGTATCGAATCGCAATGATGTATGGTTTACCCGATTTGTGTTCCCCTAATATGAGTATGAGCAAGTTATTAGAAGCCTGGAGCAAGGGTTTCAATGAGCGGATCGATGTTTCAGCAACATATCCTGCGTCAAATTCAGTTGCTTTTGCCAGAGGAGGACATGGATTATTCTCAACTACCTGGGATTATCTGCGTTTTGCACAAATGCTGCTCAATCAGGGTGAACTGGTGGGAGTGCGCATATTAGGTAGAAAAACAGTGAACCTGCTGCATGCGAACTATCTACAGGACGATTTACTACCTTACGTAATTGCCGACCCTCCTGCCTATGGATATGGATTTGGTTTGTGTTCCAGGGTACTGATGAATGTTGCTGAATCAGAAAAGCCTGGTTCAGTAGGCGAGTTTGGGTGGGCCGGTGCCGCTAAAACCTATTACTGGGTTGATCCTCAAGAAGAAATTATTGGGATACTAATGTCTCAATCCATGATGCAATTTGAAAAACCCGAAGCAGACTTTCAAGTGTTGACCTATCAAGCGTTGATAGATTAGTATAAAGTTGTTCCTTATGTCTCACATGCCATAAATTATCTTGACACCATAGGATGCCGTGGTGCTTAAGCCAGTTTACTTGTCTAGGTTTACGTTTGCAGAGATTCGAACATTCGTTTGAAAGCTAACATTCCGGGGTCATCCAGTCCGATGGATTTTTCCCCAAAAATCCTTGCTCGTCCAATTTGACTCTGGCGACTCCGGAATTGATCCATGGTATCATTGATGGCTTGGTTGATACTGTCAAGCAAGACCTGACCCTCGGCCTGATTTTTGGATGCATCCCGGACTGCGGCGAGCACATCAAGGACAGTTTTGTCTCCAAGACTGGCCTTCCCCCGCTTTTGCATTGCCTCAAGTGCTATATCAAACAGTCCAGAGACCTCTTCCAACTCAATTCCAGTTTGCCCTTTTTTTACTTTTGCTATGGCCATCATCCCTGTAGCAAGCAGGGTTCCGTAACTGGAACCGGAGCTTTTGGTGAAAGCCTTGGCACACTGGAAAAAAGCCATACCGATGTCTTCCGGCAAAGTTTCCAAGTCCGCTAAAATCTGTCTAAAACCACGGATCATGGTTACTCCAAGGTCGCCGTCTCCTAACAGACCATCTGCGGTATTCAGTTCATCAGCTGATTGCTCCATTGCCTGAGCTAGCCGTTTGATTCCAGATTGGATTGATTCAGTGGAGATCATCCAACGGTCCAGAAGGCGCAGTGAGCTGGCGCCAGCAGAAGAACTTCCAGTTCCGCATCCAGTTCGCAGAAGGTGAAGGAGACGCCGGTCATTTCCATGGAGGTTGCATAACGTCCGACTAGTGGCATAACAATCTTAATCCCAACATCCTCAAGTCGTTGTTTCACAATGCGGAACAAAATGTAGAGTTCTTCCGGCGGCGTGGCTCCCAAACTATTGACCATAACCGACATCCTAGCTCCCGAAACGGGGTTAATATCCGCCAGCAGCATATCCACCATTTCGTTGGCAATCTCATCAGCAGTTTTGAGCTTTCCACGCCATACTCCCGGTTCACCATGAATACCCATGCCCATTTCCATATCTTCTTCGGAAATTTCAAAAGTTGGTTTACCCGCTTGGGGAACGGTACAGGAAGTCAAGGCCGCCCCCACGGAATGACAAGCATCCGCCGTTTTCTGGGCGATCCGTGTGACGTCCTCCAGATTTTTCATCTGCTCTGCGGCCGCACCGGCAATTTTGAAAGCATAGACCATCCCGGCCACCCCACGGCGTTTCTCACGTTCTTCCTTCGGAGCAGAGGCCACATCATCCGCTAAAAGAACTGTGGTTGAAGAGATGTCTTCCATTTCAAGCATCTCACCGGCCATATCGAAATTCATAACATCACCGCCATAGTTCCCGTAAAGCCGCAGAATTCCTGCTCCACCATTGGCTGCTCGCATGGCATCTGCCATCTGTTCCACTGAGGGTGAGGCGAAAACATCTCCAATTGCACAGGAATCCAAGAGACCTTTTCCGACATAACCTGTGAAGACCGGTAAATGGCCGGAACCACCACCGGTAACTATGCCAACTTTGCCGTCTGCTATTTCCGAGGTGCGAGCAATGACCCGGCCGGCCTCACCTGTCTGACGATATAAATCAGGATGTGCTAAGCAGAGTCCTTCAAGCATTTCATCCACATATTTAAATGGGTCATTCAGTATTTTTTTCATGTTCCTATTAATTAGCTGGAGTCTTCGTTACGAAAGGGATCGTCACATTAAATAATTAACCTAGTTCCTAAATATCTTTTTACGAAAGATTAAAGCCCAAACCTTCACATTTTTAGTGATAAGCTACTATAACAAATAGTGAATGTCAACAACAATAGTACCTTTAAACTTAAGCATGAAAATCTTGCTAACATCACGTCGTGTGACAATTGAGTTTGTTCGGGACACAGATAAAATAACAGTGAATAAAGCGATTCCATATATCACAGGAGGGAATCAAAGTATTGATGAAATTAAGAATATCCATCACAAAACAATATGCCAATTTTTCGTATTTCTAGTGAACCAAGACAAAAATATGGTCTTAATCAAATTAAAAATAAATAGTTAAATTATTTTATTGACAAAGAAAATAATCTTCATTATTATACTCTGCATGCTTAATGGTGAGCATATTTTCAATCCTACTTATAAGGTTAATATGAATTTGATAAAAAAATGTTTTGTATCCTTGTCAATGTTAGCATTCTTGATGCCTATGGCTTCAGTTATACTGGCAGATTCTCACAAGAAACTAACAATCGCACTTTTACCGGGCGTAGTCGACCCATTTTATTTCACGATGCATAGAGGGGCAAAGCATGCAGCGGAAGCATTGGGAGTCAACCTCCTTTTCCAGGTTCCAAAACAATGGAATGTATCTGTTCAGGTCCCAATTCTGAATGCTATCATTGCAAAGAAACCTGATGCTATTTTAATAGCACCTACAGACAAGATCCAGTTGATCGCACCTCTTCAAGCAGCAGTAGATCAGGGAATCAAGGTGATCACCGTCGATACTTTCATTGATGATGGGATGTATCAAGACGGATCAGGTCGAGGCGATTTCCCTTTATCATATATAGCATCAGATAATGTTTTAGGTGGCAGGATGGCTGCAAGAGCTCTCGCCAAATCACTTAATAACAAGGGAAAGGTTTACGTGTCGAACACTGTGCCTGGGGTTTCAACAACTGACCAGCGTGAAGAAGGTTTTAGGCTTGAGATCAAAAACTATCCCGGCATAACCCTTTTAAAAACTCAATTCAATGATGATGATGCCAACAAAGCTGCTGCTCAACTTCAAGCCGTTGTTGCCAGAAATCCAGGTTTGTCAGGAGTTTTTGGCGCGAATCTCTTTTCTGCCATCGGTGCAGCTGATGGGGTGAAAGCTATCGGCAAAGCAGGGAAAATTAAGGTTGTCGCTTTTGATGCTCCAACAAGGATCATTAATGATATTAAAAGTGGGTTAATAGATTTAGCAATAGCTCAGCATCCTGCTGAAATCGGATACTATGGTGTTGTAACAGCCTATGCAGCCCTAACTGGCCAGTCTATTCCTGTGACCATAGGAACCGGATTTACAGTCATGGATGCTTCAAATATTGACGATCCAGATATATTAAAGTTCATCTACTCCGACTAACCCATCCTTTCTGAAGCCAACATATTCAGGGGCTGGTAAGTACCAGCCCGTTCCTCCCTTCGCATTTATTAATAATGAACATTTCAACTTTTTCTGGCTCACTCCGTCGAGGAGAATGGATCCGTGACATCTGGTCATGGCTTTTTTTGTTGGTAATGGTCCTGTTTTTTGAAATCTGGGCACAGGTAATCTATTCATCATCTTTTTTGTTTAACGGTTTCAACGTTCAGAGCATTTTGATTTTTGCTACTGCTCCACTTCTTCTTGGCATAGGACAGTCACTGGTCATTATTTCAGGGGGTATCGACCTTTCCGTAGGCTTCGTCATGGGACTGAGTGCAGTTGTTTTGGCTACAGTTGTTCAGAGTTTCTCTGGAGAAGCCCATGGTTTGGCTTTAGCCATTGGGATTCTAATTACTTTTCTAGTCTGCCTCATCCCAGGATTGATTAATGGGTTGTTAGTCACCAAATTGAAAGTTCCACCCTTCATTGGGACATTGGGAATGTATGGAGTCGCTAGGGGTTCAGGTTTTATCATTGCCGATGGTATGACAGTTCCAGTAGACAATGACTGGCTTTATAAACTAGGAACTGGAAAAATTCTTGGTATACCTATTGTAGTGCTGATTGTCATTGTAGTGGTGATTATTTTTCACTTCATCCTTTCTCAAACCAAATTTGGGCAATATACCTATGCCATAGGGGGTAACAGAGAGGCCGCAATTAGATCAGGAATCAATGTTGATCGTCATATTATACTTATTTTCGTACTTTCCTCCTTTTGTGCTTTCTTAGCAGGCCTAGTTTACACAGCTAGATTCTCTGCTGGGGCTGCTCAGGCAGGTGAGCCTATGCTTCTTGATTCCATTGCTGCGGTATTTATTGGTGGGGCCAGTTTCTACGGAGGATCTGGGAAAATTATTGGAACTGTAGTAGGTGCTCTCGTGATCGCAGTTATTCAGTTTGGACTTGTTTTTGTGGATGTCGATTCCTTCTGGCAGTTCCTTGCAGTTGGCCTGGTAATTATTGTTGCTGTACTCATTGACCAATCAAAAACACAAATAACTGGCGTTGCAAATGAGTGAGAACTTACTTGAAGTAAATTCAATTACCAAACATTTTGGTGGTGTGACAGCACTTTCTGAAGTGTCTATTTGTCTAAAACGTGGAGAGGTTTTAGCTCTTGCTGGTGATAATGGAGCAGGAAAATCAACTCTTATAAAGATCATCTCAGGGGTATACCATCAAGATGATGGAGAAATGAGCTACAATGGTAATAATCTTAAAATTAGTAACCCCAAATACGCGAGAAATTTAGGAATCGAAACTATCTACCAAGATTTAGCATTAGCTGATAACCTAAATGTTGGAGCAAACATTTTCTTAGGACGAGAACCTCTATTGAATTTATTTGGTCCAGTTAATATTCTCGACCGGGAAAAGATGCTGTCAGAATCCAGACAGATATTGGAGTCACTAGATATTGAAATACCTGAAATTTCTCTCCATCAACCAGTACTCAGACTTTCAGGTGGACAGAGGCAAGCAATTGCCATCTGCCGGGCAATATACTGGAAAGCTGAGTTACTAATCATGGACGAACCTACGGCAGCACTCGGAGTGCCAGAACAACGTAAAGTAATGCAGCTGATTAGTAGACTTAGAAAACAGAATATTGCCATTATTTTAATATCACATAATCTCAACGACATCTTCGAGATTGCTGACAGGATTGCGATTCTAAGACAGGGAAGATTGGTAGGTGATCACATGATTAGTGGAATTAATAGAGAAGAAGTTGTGAGACTTATGGTGCAGGGTAATATGACATGAATTAGAATAGTATTAATTTATTGACATGTATTTTAGCCAATACACTTATTGATTATTAGGTGACAACTTATTTTTCCCATAATTAAGCAATTCTTTCCCTCTCTCCAGAGTAAATAATCATAAATTTCAAGAACTTAAATTCGTGCCTGACGAGATTCCATAATAGTGGCTGAACGTTAGGATAATAAATTCAAGAAGTATTATTAACTTCACGTTGGTCATTTTAAATACCCTGAAAGCATCATTAGAATCAGAAGTTGTTTGAATGTTCTTTTTTGAAAGAATAACATCTGTCCTGAATTTATTTTCTTGTTACCTTTGATAATTTAAATAGTGGTGATAGCTTAATATGATTAAAAAAACAAAAAAGTAGTAAAGCAACATATATCTTCCTGAAAAAATTATTTTGATCTGAAAATAATTTGAATAAACAACTTATTGAAAATATTCTAAGTAAAGCTAAAACAGCTAAAATTACTGTTATTGGTGATTTTTGTCTGGATGTCTACTGGTTTTTAAACGAGATTGCCTCAGAAAAATCCCTAGAGACAGGGTTATCTACTTGGCCAATTGATCTACAAGAATACAGTCTCGGAGGAGCAGGCAATATTGTTAATAATTTACATGCTTTAGGTTGTAAAGATTTGCTAGCTTTCGGAGTCATAGGCAATGATCTATGGGGAGAGAAATTAATGCAAAAATTAAATGAACTCAATGTCAATTCTGAAGGAATGATAATACAAGAACAGTGCTGGGATACTCCATCTTATGTGAAGCCTTATAAAGATAAGAATGAGCTTAATAGGATTGACTTTGGCAATTTCAACAAACTGGATACAGAGACATTGAATTGTTTGCTATCACTCCTGGAAAATAATTTACAAAATCAAGATATTGTTATAATTAGTCAGCAAATTGCAGGAAGTCTTTTTGTGGATGAATTTATAGAAAAGCTGTTAATATTGATCAACAAATTTTGTGATACACTTTTTATAGTTGATAGTCGTCATAATAGCGACGATTTTCCAAGTGCAATACTTAAATTAAATGACTTCACTGCTGAGAGTATGGTCGACAATACCACCCCTAAAGGCGCTGGCGTCACCAGGGAAAATGTAATCAAGACAGCAAAAACACTTTACAAAAAGTTAAAAAATACAATCTTTATTACTCGTGGAATAAATGGTTGTATTCTTGTGGATGATGGAGTAATTAAAGAAATCCCAAGCATAAAGATAACTGGAAAAATTGACACAGTGGGTGCTGGAGATAGTATGTTGGCGGGGATATGCATAGGATTAGTAAGCGGACAAGATGCTTATAATAGTGCCTGTCTAGGAAACCTTGCCGCAGCAGTTTCGATACAAAAGTTATATCAGACAGGCACTGTATCTCCTGAAGAATTACTCATGATGGCAAGTTAGCCATACTTTTTTTACCCCAGAGTCATTAAAATAAAAACGAAAGTAGTAGATGTTATCCATATTAAGCTTCAAGCTAAGATGAGCCAAATCTCATGACATTATTTGTGTGGCACATTATTTTGAAACAAACATTAAATTGAGTTGTGATAAGTATCAATTTAGTCTTTAATCTGTTTTAGTTTACACTTTTATGAATCATTATCATTTGGAGGACAGGCTTTCAGTAACTTTTCCTGTAGAGGCCTAATCTGTTTCCAAGCATCAGAATAAACATCATCATAAAACTTTTGATAGTGTTCCACCCATTCAGACTGTGGAAGTATCTCATAAGTATTGAATCGCAGTCCATTAATGGCCTCCTGAAGATTAGTGAATATTCCTGCTCCAATTCCTCCAAGAATGGCTGCTCCAAGACTGACAGTTTCTGGCATATCCATTTTAGTTAAAGCACGGTTTAAAACTGAGGCCTTGATCTTCATCAGCAGATCGTTCCGGCTTTCTCCACCAAAACAATGGATATTTTCAATTTCTGGTGCTTTCTTAAGTTGACTTATTCCTTCCACAATCATCTTTACATCAAAGGCCATACCTTCAAGCATGGAACGATAGAGCACAGTATGGTCAGTGTCAGTACCCAATCCAATAAAAGATCCTCTTGATATTTCGGCAGGATTTGGTGGTGATCCAACACGCATTTGCGGCAGGAAAAGAACACCGTTTGCACCTGGGGGAAGTCCCCATGCGTCTTTGATGAGTTCTTCATGAGAATAGCGTTGCTTTGTAAGTCTGTGAAACCACTGGACAGCACCTCCAGAAGTGAAAAGCCCGCCAAGATGATAATAATAGGGACGATCTGCTACAATAACTCCCTGTACATAACCATGGGAACCGACCGCTTTGTCATAAATAGGTTTGTCCAAGAACAATGTCACTGCTTCAGCAGTACCCATGGAATTTATAAGTGTTCCTTGATTTGTTGCACCAGCGATCAGTGCGCCAACTAAGTGGTCATGTCCTCCAGATGAAACTTTGCAGTCTGATGAAAGACCAGTGATATTTGCAGTTTCAGGAAGTACATTGCCTAGAAAAGTTCCTGATGGAACTAATGTCTGATACCAATTACAAGGAATTCCAACTTCCTTTAATAGTTCATTCTCATACTCTAGATTTTGAATGTTCAGTGCAAAAGTTCGTGAAGCGAGGCTATAATCGGTAGCTGGGACTCCGCAGAGTTTCCAAGCTATAAAATCAGCAGTATTTAACCAACGCACAGTCTTTCTGAAAGCTTCAGGAGCATTTTCACGGATCCACAGTTGTTTGCAGAGTCCAAAAATAGGGTTTATGTTGAGCCCTGTTATTCTGTAAAGCCTTTCTTCACCAATATGTTGCTTGAGCCAATTCGCTTGAGGTAGTGTTCTGCAATCATACCAAGCAATTATTGGATATACTGCATCTCCCACTGCGTCTATTGGAACTCCTGCCTCTGCAACACTAGCAACTGCAACAGAACGTATCCGTTCAGGTTTATCCACCAATGCTACAACTGACCGGATGGCATTGAGACAGGATTTAAAAAGATCTTCTGACTCGGTTGAGGCCCAACCAGGCCTAGAACATTTGACTGTAGGATCATCACTTGCCTCTGCCACCAATGTCCCATCCAATTCAAACAGTAGTGCTCTTACACGACTTGTTCCAGCATCAATACCCATCATCAAGGGCGAGTTAGTAGAAGGCATCAATTGATTTAATTGGTTAATAATTTGTAGATTTTAGTTTGAAATAATCCAATATATAAATTATTCTAAGTATGCAATTGATTATATTGCCTCTAAATATTTATTGTCTAATTAAAGTAATGTACTTGTTTAGTATAAATTATAGGAGTCCCTTCCCTGATTCATACCTAAATGACAGAATTAAGTGTCGTCATAATTATCCACAAAGTAGTCTGATTTAAGCAAAACTTCAAGAACATTAAATTATTTAGACTTTAATAACAAAATTATTGAATTACTATAAATTTAAAATTAGCTCAAGGGAAGATATATAATGGAAAAAACGCTAGACACCAAACTTGAAAAAATACGACGAGGTCAATACAAACCTGCTGATTTTATCATTGCTGATGCAAAGGATGCAGATATGGGAGGTGGTATTTTTTGTACAGGACCTCAGCTTGAAGATGCTTCCCGCCCCAGGTCTTACCCAGAATACTTGCAGGCGATGCGTGAAATGGTCTCAAGTGGTCTAGTGGATTTGATGCTGATGTCTGCTTCAGGTGCAGAAAGTTTGATAGAAGAAGGTATTTTCGAAAATTCTCCTGTATCTCCTGCAGTTCGATACAACGACACTACAGATATCTGGGGGCTTCGTCATTCGCTATATCAGCAATATCCAGCTCGAAATTTTAGAACTCTTCACCTAGACAGGCTAATTCCACTGGTAGATTTAGGGCTTTATTCCGTCACTTTTTCAAATGATATTGAAAAAGATATAGAATCCCTTGAGGGTTTAAGAAGCTTCCTAAGTGAGCTATCCGGTACTGGAATGCGCTACTTCCTGGAGGTGTTCAATCCGCAGGTTGACATTGGTATTTCTGAAGACAAACTCCCAGAATATATAAATGACTGTATCGTTCGCTGCCTTGCAGGTCTGACAAGGCAAGACAGCCCTCTATTTCTCAAAATACCTTTCAATGGGCCAAGGGCGATGGAGGAGTTGTGTTCCTACCACCCGGGGGAACTGATTATAGGAGTACTTGGAGGAGGTAAAGGAACAATTAGGGACACTTTTGAACTGGTTCGGCAGAGTGAAAAATACGGTGCCAGAGTAGCCCTCTTTGGCAGGAAAATCAATTTAGCTGAGTCTCCAGTCACACTAGTCAGCCTGATGCGCTCGGTTATTGAAGGTGAATTGAGTTCTCTCAATGCAGTCAAAGAATACCACTCATCTCTCTCTAAGGAAGGGATAACTCCTAAACTATCATTTGAAAAGGATCAAATAGTCACAGAAAAAGTACTCCTTGAAGATCTTTAAAACATTAACAAGATTTAAATTATTTTATAACATAATATTTTGTTAGTTTTCTATTGGAAATACTGAATTACCATTAACAAATTTGAGGAGATATTGATTATGGAATTGACAAAAATAGAAGTAAAAAAATGGCAAAAAGTAGCCATCGAATATCTTGATAAAGCAGGTATTGCATTGACTACTGAAGAACAAGATACAATTGAAATTAATGATCTAGGTCTTGGTGAATACGAGCAAACTGGGGTTGCTTTGGTTGTTTATTTTAATGATGAAAAATATTGTGCTAAAGAGTTGGTTCTAATGCCAAGGCAGACATGCCCCCAGCACTTTCACCCGCCAATTCCAGAGTTTGATTATATTGGGAAACAGGAAACTTTCCGATGTAGATGGGGTGTCGTCTATCTTTATGTTAAAGGAGAAACAACAAAGAAACCAAAAGCAAAACCACCAGAACACCGCAAAGAGCATTACACCGTATGGCACGAAATTGTTCTCAAACCTGGAGACCAATTTACGATTCCACCTTTAACCTGGCATTGGTTTCAAGGAGGTCCTCAGGGTGCGGTAGTAAGTGAATTCAGCACACGTAGCGTTGATGCGAAGGATTTGTTCACTGATCCTGAAATTCAACGAATACCTTGAATCATTAAATAGGATTACTGATTTTGCCCATGATTTAATCTTCAGAGGGTACTTGTACCTTGACATGCTAAATGCAATAAAATTTTTGTCTTTTAAATAATTTGTTTAGACTAGTAATTCATTTAAGATTATCAAAATGATGATAGCGAATGCGAATGATTCTTGGTAGCTTTAATAAGAAGCTTACCTCTTGATGAGATCAGACGTTTTGCGTGTGTGGTAGCTAGGTACCTGTAATGTGTAAATTACATATTCCACAAGTTTGGTACAATCGTTGTTAATTACCCAATCACACATTAAATCATAATGAAAATCATTGAATGTCATCTTACCGCATTAAATCGTTTTACTATATTTTGAATGAAATTCATTCTAGTAATGAATATTTTTTGCCACCCACATGTCTTATGGAAAATAATATTTTGTAAGACAAGAATTATAAACCTGGACAATTAGTCTTTTTTTAAAATACTAATTAAGTAACTTAACTAACTTTTTTAATAGGAGAACATCACCGTGATAAAACAACAAACACTTCGTACTCGTCGACTCTTTAGAGATAATAACAGAGCATTAGTAGTTGCAATGGACCATGCAAGGGTATTTGATACCCTAACGGGATTAAAAGATTCAAATAATATAATTAAAACCGTTATTAATGCAGGTGCCGACGCGATTCTTACTCCTTACGGTTCTACCACCATAGCTGCTGAAGTGATAGGTAATGGAGGTTGCTGGCTTAGTGTTGATGTGACTCCAGAAACGGTCGTTCCTATTGTAGAAATGGCCATTAGACTAGGAGTAGATGGAATTAAAGTAGAAGCATATCCTTGGTGTACTAAGGAAGATGATTACTTCAAACGTTTTTCCGGGACAGAATCTGTGCTGAATACAGTATGCTTAGCGGGAGAATGCCAAAAGTGGGGACTGCCGTTGATGGTAGAAAGTATTCCAGGAGGATGGCCTAAAGCCGATATGAGAACTCCTGAAAAAGTTGCAGCTGCGGCGCGAGTAGCCAGTGAAACTGGTGCTGATTATGTAAAAACATTTTACACAGGTGATAAAAGGAGCTTCAAAGAAGTGCTGGATAATTGCTCTGTTCCTGTTTTGATCCTAGGTGGACCAAAAATTGATACTGACTTGGCAATTCTGGAAATGGTTCATGATGCTATGGATGTAGGGGCAGCAGGGATTACCATGGGACGAAACATCTGGGGGCATTCTAACATAGAGGGGATAACTTCTGCGTTGGCAGAGATTATTCATAATGACGCCAGCGTTGAAAGCGCGTACAGGTTAATTCAATAATTTGTTGTACCCGAGTAGTTCAACATATATGAACTCGATCATGTCAATAACGTATAAGTCAAACACAAAAAAGTTTAAACCCTATCAACTGCATTGAGTAACCATTACTAATTCTTCACAGTCAGAAACAGTCTACAATAAAATATCACTCTAATAGAATTGAAGAATAGCTGGTTTGAAAAGGAGTTTATTCGTAAGAATGGAGACTATTTTGTGGCACCTGCATCTTAACCAAGCCAGTGTAAAGCAATTCATTGCTGAGTATGTAACCTAAGTTGGACTTGTTGTGTTTTCATAAGAGCAACAACGAAATTACTGTTTTCCCACAGAAAATAATAATTTAACTAATATTATGTGATAACAATTATTAATTTTAAGCTGAAACAAATCTCTCATTCATTTACTAATCAATCTGGAGAATCAAATGATTATCATAATTAGACACATAGTGTTTAGTTCTATCTGTAGTTAAATAAGCTGGACAATAAAAACTTGCCACAGTTCCTGTTCCATTTGTTGATCCTGAAGATACAGTTCCTGCAAGCGCTGCTACTACACCAGTTGAAATGACAATTTGCCTTATAAAATGAGTACTATCTATTACTGGGTTGATCCTCAAGAAGAATTTATTGGGATATTAATGTCTCAGTCCATTATGCAATTTGAAAAACCCAAAGCAGACTTTCAAGTATTGACCTATCAATCGTTGATAAATTAGTATAAAGTTGTGCCTGTTTTGAATTGACCCAGATCAACCAATTTCTTACGAGGAAAAGCTATGAGCAAACCAATCAACAAGCCAACTCAACAGATCACCGACTGGCTAACACTCTTTGGTTCCACGCTCGAACAGGGTGATTTTACGGCGGCGGTAGGGTTGTTTTCCTCAGAGAGCTATTGGCGAGATCTGATAGCCTTTACTTGGAATATCAAAACCGCTGAGGGCCAAGCCGATATTGAGGCCATGTTGACCACGACCGTGGCGCACGCCGAGCCGAGCGGCTGGCGCATAGAGGGAGAGGCTAAGAGCAACGGAGACTTGACCGAAGCTTGGTTTACCTTTGAGACAGTGGCTGCCAGAGGTCAAGGCCATATTCGATTAAAAGCGGGGTTATGCCAGACCTTGCTGACGGCCATGCAAGAGCTAAAGGGGTTTGAGGAGAAAAAAGGGCGAAAACGAGTACTGGGAATTCAGCATGTTGCCTCCAAGAATCGAAAAAACTGGCTTACCTTGCGCCAACAGGAAGAGTCGGAACTGGGCTATAACCAACAGCCGTATTGTGTCATCATTGGAGGTGGGCAGGGCGGTATCGCTCTGGCGGCTCGCCTGCGACGATTGGCTGTGCCGACAATTATCGTTGAAAAAAACGAACGGGCGGGTGATTCCTGGCGCAATCGTTATGATTCGCTCTGTCTACATGATCAAGTGTGGCAAAACGATCTCCCTTACCTGCCATATCCTGACGACTGGCCCGTTTTCATCCCTAAAGACAAAATGGGCGATTGGTTGGAGGTGTACACCAAAATCATGGAGTTGAATTTTTGGTCCTCAACCGAATGTAAAGGGGCCAGCTACAATGGCGAAACAGGGACATGGCAGGTCACAGTCCAGCGTAAGGGCGAAATAGTTGTGCTGCAACCAAAGCAGTTAGTGCTGGCTACGGGCATGTCCGGCATGCCCAAAATGCCTGATATTCCGGGAGCAGATACATTTAAGGGCACGCTGATCCACTCCAGTCGCTATACCACAGGGCGGGAATTTAAGAGGAAACAATGTGTCGTATTAGGCTCCAACAACTCTGCCCACGATATCTGTGCTGATCTCTGGGAGAATGATGCCGATGTAACCATGTTGCAGCGTTCGTCCACGCTCGTCGCTCGATCAGAGACCCTTTTCCTCGGAAGCAGTTATTCTGAGGACTCGCTGGAAGCGGGTCTTAGCATGGAGCAGGTGGACATGATAGCCGCCACAACCCCTTATGGATTGATGCACATTTCTGAGCAACAGAGTTCTCAGTCCATGCAGAAACAAGATGCAGATTTTTACAGACGCCTCACCGAGGCCGGGTTTCTGCTCGATTTTGGCGACGATGCTTCCGGCCTGTACATGAAATACGTGCGTCGCGGTTCTGGATACTACATTGACGTAGGGGCCTCTGACTTGATCATTCAAGGCGAGATCAAGCTGAGAAGCAGGGTCAGTGTCGCTCGCATCACCGCAGATAGCGTCATTTTGACGGACGGGAGTGAATTGCCTGCAGATTTAATCGTTTGTGCCACAGGCTATGGGTCGATGAATGGCTGGGCTGGTCGCTTGATATCGCAGGACGTGGCCGATAAAGTTGGCCAATGTTGGGGCTTAGGTTCAAAGACCAAATACGATCCCGGCCCTTGGGAGGGCGAACTACGCAATATGTGGAAGCCAACCCAACAGCCAGGTTTGTGGTTTCACGGTGGAAATCTCCAGCAATCGCGCTTCTATTCGCAACATTTATCCTTGCAAATCAAAGCTCGTATGGCAGGAATTTCAACGCCAGTATATGGCATGGAGAAGGTTCACCATTTGGGATAGAACTGGACGTGAGTCTGAGCCGTTTATGATAATTCACGCGGCAGGAAAGGAGAACAAGAGCATCGAGTGGTTCTGTACAACATTACAGCGTCTACTGCCACTGGTATCCTTAACGGTCTCCTACTAAGCGATATAATGTCGCTCACTTCATGACTGAGCTAATTTAGAATCAGAGCTTTGGAATTCATGGAAGTTGAAGATGCCTGTCATTATGAACTCCTCTTGAAGAGGAAGGACTGAGTATAGGCAAGGTCTGAAAGAATCGATGAAGGTGTGTGGGTCCTAAAACGGGCATCAAGCTTTATATATATCGTCTCATTAACCTACACGGAGATGAAATACGTTTTTAACGAAAGATAACAAATACAACCATTCCAAATGAAAGACTAAGAACATGAGTGAAGATTTAGGCCTGAGCAGTCACCCCCTCTCGGATCTCTTTCCGCAACCCGAAAGTATTGAGGAATGGATTTCCTACTGTTTGTCCGAGGACCAACTGCTTGATTTCCAGGAAAATGGATTCATCCATGACATCAAGGTCCTCAATCATGATCAGATTGAGGTACTTCAGAGAGAGTTGAGCGAGATGTTTGTTCCAGAGCATGAAGGAAGGGAGTTTTTTTATGAATACCATTCCAATGAATCAACCATACCTGAAACAGTTCTTTTTCATGCATTGGGAGCATGGAGAGTCAGGAAAGCTTTTCACGACATACTGTGGAATCCAGCGTTCGTGATGCCGGCCTATCAATTACTCGGGAATGGATTCCGTTTTTTCCATGATCAAATTTTTTGCAAACCTGCCAATCATGGAAGCGTGGTTTCCTGGCACCAGGATTTTTCTTATTGGACATGGACCCAACCCATGCATCACCTCACCTGCTGGATTGGCCTCGATGATTCCAATGAGGAGAATGGATGCGTACATTATGTCCCAGGAAGCCATCGTTGGGGGCTGATCGACAAACTTGACCTTGCTGGTGAAATGGATGCCGTACGATCTTTGTTGACGTCAGATCAGATTCGTGATTTTGAAAGAAAAGTCCCGATTGTCATGAAGGAAGGTTATGCAAGTTTCCATCATCCTGTTTTGATGCATGGATCATTTGAAAACCGATCTCCTGTTCAAAGAAGAGCCACTGTGATCAATGTCTTCGGCGATGGAGTGATATCCAATCTGGATTTCGTTAGTGTAAATTCTCCAGGTACCAAAAACTATCCTCCCATTCCAATCGGCAACAAAATGGAGGGAACTTATTACCCATTGTTATTCAATCCTGAAGAAATTTCTCAAGAACTCTTGTTGAACATACCAACGTTAAAAAATATTAAATAAATCAAGACTTTTTAAGTTAAATTATTATCAACCTAACAGCAACGTATAATAAATATAACAAAGAGTCGGGGGCCACAAAACAAGCATCAAGAACTAAAAATAATATCCATTCAATCTATACATGGGAGATTTCGGTTTGTTAACTTACTTTTTGTATGAATGGAAGCATCGTATGTCAATTTCATAACCGTCCTTTTTCTCGACTACCTCCCTTGACATCTTGACTGTTATTAATAAAATATGTATATAATTTGATAATAACCGTATAACTTACTAACATTATTTCGAGAAAGGAAATTATTATGTCTCTTTTTTTCTTAGAAGCTTACGAGAAGGTTTATAAATCAAAAGTTATAGAATATGAGAAGATGTCAAATTTAACTGACGAGAAGGTTAGAGAGACTGAACATGGGATGCTACTTCACGCACAAACTAAGATTTCAGAAAATGAGTTTGAAGTAACATACAGATGGATGGAAGTCTTTGAAAATTATGAAGCATTTGAGTTTCATTTGAAAAATCCATTTGTTGAAAAACATATTAAAAGATTTACTGAAAACAAAATATTATCCGGTCCGGTGGAGGTAAAAATACATTGTGACTGGTCAGAAAAGAAAAAAAGAGAGGTCTTAAAAATTCCTGGTCTTAAACTAAGTTTTATACCTTTGGTTAATGGTTATTTTCGTTAATATTTAATATCTTAAATAGTTTTTATCACAATGGAAATTAAAAAATGGCGATTAAGCTTTCTTAGATAAATTTAACACTATGTAAAATGATAATATCGTGGCGGTGGAAGGATTTTAACCTTTGACCTTACGGTTATGATCCCGCACGGTTTTAATAATAAGAGTCACTTAGTCTATAGGTGAACCAAAAATTGATACTGACTTGGCAATTCTGGAAATTGTTCATGCGTGTCGTTTTCACAGTCATGCGGCAACTGCTGCTGCACACAGCCTGCCGAACCAGTAGGATCGTAGGAAGCAAAGATATCTTTTCAAAATCTACTTTGAAGCACACAATGCCCCGCGTAACATGATTTATTTGACTTCAGGAATATCAAAAAATGTTGAAACTAAACTCCCAATTGTGCGCTCAATCCTCCATCAATTAAATAATCAGCACCCACACAAAACCCCCCTTTTTCGCCGACCAGAAAACAAATCAAAGCGGCTACTTCATCAGGTGAACCGACACGTCCGATGGGGTGGGATTGACCAAATTCACCGATCATGTCTTCTACGGACTTGTCTTCACTCGCAAGTTGCTGTGCACTGTATTCAAGGAGAGGAGTTCGTATGGAACCAGGGCTGATTGAATTCACACGAATATTATCCTTTGCACAATCTACTGCCATCGCGCGGGTCAGGCTTTGTTGAGCTCCCTTTGATGTTGCATAAGCAAGCACATTATTTTGGTTGGAGTGCCCTTGAACAGAAGAAACATGAATGATGGAACCACCACCTCTTTTTTTCATGTGAGGATAAACATAGTGTCCTGTTAGGAAGCAGGATCTCAGATTAATATTCATCACCCGATCCCAATCAGCTGTTTCTGTGCTTTCTATATTGCCAAAAGTCTGAATCCCAGCTGAATTAATCAATATATCGATTCCTCCGCTTTGACTAGCTATCGAATCAATCCACAATTTTACTTGAGCTTCATATGAAATATCAACCTTGTGGACAGTGATTGGCAATTTTACAGCAGCGGTTTTGGCCTCGGCGTTGTGCCCTTCGTCGATTCCAGCTATATGGACCTGAGCGCCTTCTTTTGCCAATGCAATGGCAGTGGACAGTGCGATTCCACTGGATCCTGTAATGATGGCAGTTTTATTTTCAAAATTCATTTTAGCTCCTTAAAATTGTTTTTAGAATGAACGGGTTATTTCACTCCAATAATTATAATAAATACTAGCCACAGACCGTATTTCAGAATGGTCTGTCTCAAATTGATAAAAGTCTCATTCTCAACCACAATCTAGTTTGGCTTTGTGAGATTGGTTTTTCAATAATTAACTGTATAATATTTAAAATGCAAGTATTTGTTGAATCAGAATGCTCGTAATTTATTGAGCAGATAAACAATGCTATTAGTTAATTGATTGATTATATTTTGGAAATAATAAAAATATATATTTATTGATAAGTCTTATAGTTTCGTTTATATTTATTTGCCCCAACAAAATAATAAACGACTGGAATGACTTTGAGTAAATTAGAAAAAAAGAAATTCATTTTAAAAAAGACCCATGTAAAACTTGAAAAAGACAATGCCGTGGATGAGTTTGTCCAACAATTAAGGACTTATATCATTCAGCATGATTTTCAATTAGGAGCGACTTTACCCTCTGAACTGGAAATTGCAGAAAAATTTTCATATGCACGAAACACGGCTCGTGAAGCATTGGGAGTTTTAAAAGCTTATGGTGTGGTGCAAATTAAAAGTAAAGTGGGTGCTGTTTTAGTGAATCGACATTTTGATGCGGCAATGAATCTCTTCTCTTTTAAAAATCCTGGAAGATTCTTTCAAAGACATTCAAAGATTCCGCAAACTGATCGCGATTGGAATATATGACGAAGTGATCAAGATAATAACGCTAGAAAAAATCGAGGAATTAATGCAGATCAACGCAAAAATGTATTTCTCTGGAGACGTCGAAGAGATTTAAAAATTAGATTTTCAATTTCATAAAGAGTTGCTCCTCATTTCAGAAAATTACACCATTAAGGGAGTCTATGGAATGATATAACCTATAATTAAAAAATTTATGGAAGTAGGAAAGAAAGGGTGTGGAAGAGAACTCCCTTTTCGTGAACATGGAAACATCATTGATGCCTTAGAATCTCAAGATCGTATTGCCTATGCTTTTTTTACTTCCAATCATCTGGACAGAGGGTTGGAAGTTATCAATGAAAATTTGTCAAATGATGAAGTAGACCTTTGATACAGTCGTCTGATCAAGTTATGGATCAAACTAGAATCATAAAATGTAGTTTGATCTCTTTTAGAATAAAAATTATATTACAGAATTAAACTGTTAAACCATTTTAAGAAAGACACTATTATGAGCTTGGAACAAACATGGCGCTGGTATGGTCCAAATGACCCAGTCACAATAACAGATATACGACAAGCAGGAGCAACGGGGATTGTGAACGCATTACATGAGGTTGAAATAGGTAAAGTTTGGAGTGTTGAAGCAATTGAAGAACGGAAACGTTTGATTGAGTGGAACGATTCAAAGGAAGCCGCCACAAAAACGGGATTGAGATGGTCTGTTGTTGAAAGTGTGGCTCTTCATGAAGACATTAAAACTCAGACAGGAAATTTCCAAACATACATTGAGGCGTACAAGCAAACGATTCGAAATCTTGGAAAGTGTGGGATTGACACAATTTGTTATAACTTCATGCCTGTGCTGGACTGGACGAGAACCAATCTTGAATATGTGGTTGAGGATGGTTCCACGGCTTTGTATTTTGACTTCAGCGTCTTGGCAGCTTTTGATCTCTTCATTCTCAAACGTCCTGGTGCAGAAGAATCTTATTCTGAAAAAGAATTAAAGATTGCAAGAGAAACATTCAACCAGATGAGTGAATCAGATATTAAAGAATTGATTGATACCATATTAAAAGGATTACCAGGTTCAGATACTGGTTATTCTCTAGACGATGTTCAGGCAGCTCTAGATCTCTATAAAAACATTGATTCAGAACAGTTGAAAAAAAACTTAGCCTATTTTTTAGTAGAAATCATTCCTGTTGCTGAAGAAGCAGGAATTCGGATGGCCATTCATCCTGATGATCCTCCACGACCTTTATTAGGACTTCCAAGAATCATCAGCACAGAAAAGGATCTTTCAGATTTTTTAAACATGGTGGACTCTCCAAGTAATGGATTCACCATGTGTACTGGTTCATACGGAGCAAATCCTGACAATGATTTGGTAGGAATGATTGAACGGTATGGGCATAGACTTAGTTTCACTCACTTGAGGAGTACAAAATCCATTGAAGGGAAAGATTGGTGTTTTTATGAAGCCGATCATTTAGCTGGAGATGCGGACATGTATGGAATTGTGAGAGCCTTGGTGATGGAACAAAGAAAAAGAGTGGTTCAAGGACGTACAGATCATCAAATTCCAATGAGACCTGACCATGGGCATCGAATGTTGGATGACCTTAAAAAGGAAGCCAATCCTGGATATTCCTGCATCGGACGTTTACGAGGACTTGCAGAACTTAGAGGTTTGGAAATGGGAATAGAAAGAAGTCTGTAAGTTTTTACCAGACACCATTTAGGAAATGTCCATTATCAATAAGGAGAAGAAAAAATGAAAGTGAGTCCTGTAATTTGTGTTGTTCCCACTGGAGATATTTGTGGCGAAGCCGCCACTTGGTCTGCAAGCGGAAACTCTGTTTATTGGGTTGATATCAATCGATTTCTCATCCATTGTTTGAATTTAGAAGATAAATCAGTTCGTAGTTTCCATTTTGATGAAGCTGTGGTGGCTCTTTCATTAACCGATGTGGAAGGACAATTTTTAGTTGCATTGGGATCAAAATTGATTTTATGGAACAGTGCCACCGATGCCAGGCAAGGTCTAGATGTGACTTTGCCTGGCAATCTTGAAGTTAGATTCAATGATGGACGCAGCGATCCTCTTGGGAATTTTTGGATAGGAAGCATGTCCAATAATGTCGGTACAAATGGTGAAAGTGTCGATATTGTCCCAGGATTAGGAAAGCTTTATCGTTACCGTTATGGAGGAAAACTGGAGGAGATTGAAGATGGGATCGGAGTCTCAAACACCCTCTGCTGGAATGTTGAAAAAACGATTTTCTATTTTGGGGATACGCTTAAAAATGAAATCAGAGCCTATGATTATGATTCCAAAACAGGTAGCATTTCTAATGGGCGTCCTTTTTTCACCGGATTTGAGCGTGGTTTACCTGACGGATCCACCATTGACATAGATGGATATCTTTGGAATTGTCGATATGGTGGAGCTTGTGTTGTAAGAGTTGCTCCAAATAGTGAGATTGACTGTGTGATAGAAATGCCAGTCAAAAATATTACCACCTGTGCCTTTGGTGGAGCGGATGCTTCTACACTTTTTGTGACCACTGCAAGTGCCCAAAAAGATGAAATGGATCGACTTGCAGGAAGTCTATTCTCGATTCAAACGGAGACCGCAGGACTGCCAGAAAACAAATTCATAACAGCCTTCTAAAACGAAGTGAAACAAAGTATTTTCATGGTGTTTTTGTTTAAAATAGTGTGCGAAACAATCCTATTCCGAACCTAAAAGAAGGTCTATCCAAAAAGGTTAATTAAGAAAGGTAGATCGCTATTAGTGTAATTGTCGAGAATAAAGTTAGGTTGTAGATGATTGTTTGACTCTGTGAAGAATTAGTGG
>Ga0233435_1000840_pt1 | contig 33228 bp, 31 predicted proteins | sample SI_122_August201_3_FD_182735 | JGI IMG/M metagenome (GOLD analysis project Ga0233435, IMG submission 182735) | Seawater microbial communities from Saanich Inlet, British Columbia, Canada - SI_122_August2016_135_MG | ecosystem: Environmental > Aquatic > Marine > Inlet | place: Canada: British...
CAGGGAATATAACGAAGAACGGCCTCATGACTCACTTGGTGATTTAACACCCAGAGAGTACTTGATGGCTAACTCAAAGCAGGAAAACTCTAAAAGTAACTGGTCCTAATTTAGGGGGCTTTACATAAGGTCTTGAATCATAAAAATTTATTCCATAAATCTGGCTGGTTGCGGAAAAACTCCCAAAATCGTTATCTTTTCTCCTACTTGAACATTATGAAAGGTAGAATATCTGAATATGATTATTGTCTTTAACCTGGGTGTCTCATGATCTTTGGCGACTCTAAAGCGCCTTGCGCTGAACTGGTGGTGATTGGAGATGAAGTGATCAGCGGCTTGATTCTGGATCGAAACTCGCAATATCTGGGCGAGCGGATTCATGCGTTGGGAATAGAGGTTTCTCATATAACTACCGTGGGTGACTCGGCTGTCGTTATTGAGGATTGCATAAAGCTTGCTCTGCAACGTGCGGACTGGATTGTTCTGACCGGTGGGTTGGGAGCTACGCATGACGACATCACAAAATCCGTTCTGCTCAAAGTGTTTGAGTGTGGTTTGAAAAAAGACGCCAAAGTGGCCGATATGCTGGAAGCAATGTTCAAGGCTCGGGGACGAGAAATCCCTGAAAGCGTGAGCAGTCAGTGTGAGGTGCCTGAGAAAGCAGAAATCCTCTACAACGAAAAGGGCACTGCTCCCGGATTTAAAATGTCGAAGGGGAAAAGTATTTTGTTTTCCCTGCCGGGTGTTCCTCTGGAGATGGAACATTTGTTTGAAAAATATGTTGCTCCAGAAATGGCTGAACACGGGAATAAATTTTTCCTGCACCGTTTGATAAAAACCACTGGCCTTAGTGAAGCGGGCTTGTGGGAAAAAGTGGGACCGTTCGAAGCATTGTTGGAAAAAGCAACGATAGCCTCCTTGCCCTCATATCTGGGCGTTCGTATTCGCATTTCTGTGTTGGCAGACTCTAAGGAAGAGGGGGAACTTCGTCTGGATGAGGCGGAAAGTTTTCTGGTGGAACGTTTGTCTCGCTATATTTATGGGAAGGATGAAGAGACGCTGGAAGAGAAGGTCGGCGATTTGTTACGGGAAAAATCATTGACTCTGGCTACAGCCGAATCTTGCACCGGGGGTTTGATCGGTCATCGCCTGACACAGGTCTCAGGCAGTTCAGACTATTACAAGGAAGGGTTTGTGGTTTACAGCAACGAAGCCAAAATGGATCGTCTGGGAGTGGAGCCCAGGTTGATTGAAGAGTTTGGCGCGGTGAGTGAGCCGGTTGCTGAGGCCATGGCCCAAGGGGTTTGTCGGGTGACCGGAGCCGATATTGGAGTTTCTGTAACGGGAATTGCAGGACCCTCAGGAGGCAGTGACCTCAAGCCTGTTGGCTTGACCTATATCGCAGTGCATGACCGCTCTGGTACGCGGTGCAGGAAATTTGTCTTCACGCATGACCGAGGCCGAAACAAAGAGCGTGCGGCGCAGGCGGCATTGGATCTGGTACGATTAAGAATTCAGGGAGAATCAGGAGCCTAGAAAATGCAAACCTGTCTGCATTGTGGAAAAGATTTTTCTCCGCCAGTCCCTGCTTGTCCGCATTGTCAGAAATCGCTTGTGCCTAATTATCCCAGCATGGGGTCGAAGGTGTTTATGGTGATATGGATTTTTTTCGTGGCGCTGGTAGTGATATTACTGGTTTCCATGTTCACCCGCTAAACGAATATGTTTGAACGGCAGGATGAGCAGAACCCCTGCAATGAAGCCTCCGATGTGGGCGAACCAGGCTGTTCCTCCTGCACCGGTTGCTACACTGTTCCAAATTTGCAGGCCAATCCATATGAGTAGTAGGATGATGGCTGGAACTCGCGTGATGGTCCAGAAAATTCCTAGAAAGACAAAGGTTTTAATTCGGGCGAAGGGGAACAGTATCAGGTAAGCCCCGAGTATTCCTGATATCGCGCCACTGGCCCCAACCATGGGGATTTGTGAGTTCATGTCGGTAGCGATATGCCCCAGCGCCGCGATAGTTCCACAGACAAAATAAAACATGATGAAGCGAAATTTCCCTAGAACATCCTCAATATTGTCGCCAAAAATCCAGAGATAGAGCATGTTGCCTCCCAGGTGCCAGATTCCCGCATGCATGAACATGGAAGTATAAATGGTGGGATAAGCGCTGACCGGACTGTGAATGAGATTGTAGGGAATGAGTGCGTAGTTTTCATAAAGCACGCTGGGGTGTACAGGAAGGTTGACCCCATAAACAAACACGGCGAAGTTCAGTAGCAAAAAAAGAAATGTGAAGACCGGGAAGTTTTTTGTGGGATTTTCGTCTTTTAACGGAATCATCGGTGAGGGCTTTGGCGGACATATGTATGATAGTATTGAGCTCATACTCTGCAAACAACAGGTTTACCATACTCCTTGAATTAAAACAGAAAAAGGTTCCAGTAAATGGCTGAACATATACGTTATCGATTATTGGGTTGTTATTCATGAGTGGGACGGAAGAACTCGTTCCTGGTTTTGATGGGGAGAGTGTTCCTCTGGTCCCGGAACGACCGGAAGAGTCCATTGAATGGGTTATTGACACCTATAGGAAGCACCAGTTGAAAAGGGTTTCCTGCTGGCTGGATGAAACTTTACCCAAAGGAAAGAGGAAACTTATACCGGTGGTCTTGCTGGATGTTAACCCGGTCATGCATCGGCAAAGTCTGCTTGAACGGGTGTTCCCTGCACCAAGAATCATTAATGAGGATTTGCTTGACGTTAACCTGTTGAAGATCATGCTGGATGCCGGATCGGGAATGGGGAAAACCACTTTCCTGAAATGTTATCTGGAAACCCTTCTTGAGAAACCTGCCCACAAGACCTATTCCCTGCCGGTGTACTTCCATTTAGGCAACCTGCAGGAAGGAGGCAGGTTTGACCAGTTCCGTAACGGGGTAAACCGTGAAATTATCGATGTGGTTCTGCTGGAACAGGAAGACAACCCTGATTTGACTTTGGATGAAGAGCTTCTTGAGAGCACGGTTAATTCCATCTTCAATACCAGCAGGTGCATGCTCCTGCTAGACGGGTTTGACCAGCTTCATACTCAGGACCGTTTCCAGTTTTTTATGGAATCGTTTCTGGAGGATAACGCTTTTCGCAGTAATTTTGTTCTGCTTGCCAGCCAGGGGTTCAATTTTGGCTCTTTATCCACCGATGCGGTTGTTAAACGTGGAGAGAGCGCTGCATTTCAAATGGCTTTCCAGGGAATTGATCCGAAGGATAGTTCTGCTTACCTGGGAGAGGCCGCAAAAAATTTAGCGATCAAAGACCTGGCTCTATACACCCCGGAACTTTTGCAAGTACCCATTTTGCTGAGCATGATTCGTGAGCTCTCCGAAAACGAAATTCTCGATGGGTTGAAGAACCGGATGGAGATTTATTCCGCCTGGTTTCGTTTTAAACTGCAGTCGGCCAACCCTTCTGCGGATGAGAATTGGGTGGAAAATTGCCTCGACCAACTTTGTGAAATTTCTTACCAATTAATGGTGGAGGGGCGACAGCAACGTTTTCTTGATGTCGAGCCGGGTTACGAAAAATCTACCCTGGAAGGAAAGGCACTCCTTTTGAGCGAAGGAAGTGTTGCGCCCTGGTGGGAAGGCATTTTGCAACAGACGAATCGACGCTGGGAGTATCGCCATCCATCGTTTCAGGAGTTTCTGACAGGCCGGTATTTACAGAGTAACGATTCCTGGAAGGAAATTGTCCGGAAAAACTGTGGGGATGAGAAATGGCACGAGGCGATTAAGATACTGGCTGGAGGTGTTTCCGGAAAGGAGCTGTTCGACATTTTAATTGAAGAAGGGGAAGTGATGCTGGCGGGAAACTCGCTGCCCGAGGTGGGCGACCTGCCGAAGGGGCAAGGACTGCTGGTAAGACAATTGTTGAAATACCAGTGCCGGGAAACACTTCCCCAGTTTTCTCCGTGTCGAAAGGTGGGTGTTCAAGAGGTGATTCAGTACAACGAAACCGAATACCTGGAAAACCTGCTGAGCCGTTTGTTAAAGCGGGAGCACCGCGATAGTCGAATTTTATTCAGCGTTTTAGAACTGATCCTTGCGAAACATGGGCTCGATTTTCACCAGCTGCTGGATACGTTTGATTTTGAACCGCTGAAAAAGCTGGAAGAATTAAAGGAGTTTTTAAATGAGGTTGCGGAGCTGGAAAAGGAGGGCAGGGCAGCGCTTAAAAAATTCGGGGAAATGGCCACGATACCTGAAGGGAAATTTATTTATCAGGATGAGGTCGATGAGGAGGATCAGGTCATCCTGAAAGAATTTTCGATCATGAAATTTCCGGTTACCAATGCCTTATACCAACAGTTTGATCCGCAACACCAGAACAGGTTTCCCAAGTATTCTTTTGCTGGCGATCAGCCTGTTATTGGCATCAACTATTATGAAGCGGTTGTTTTTGCCCTCTGGATGGGACTGAGACTGCCCACTGAGCAGGAATGGGAAAAGGCGGCCCGGGGAACAGATGGCAAAACGTATCCCTGGGGAGAGCCAATGGGCTATGAAAAAGGTTTTGCAAACACCTGTGACTTTATGGAGTGCAAGACGAACCCGGTCCTGGAGTTGGATCAGGGTATGTCCCCCTATGGGTGCTACGATATGGCAGGCAACGTCTGGGAATGGTGTATGCAGAAAAATGTTTCCAGACACTCCACTCAGAGGATTGTGCGCGGTGGATCGTGGATGAACTATCTGGTGCATGCCAAATGTGTCTTTAGAAACTCCTTTGACCCCTCCGAGCGATATTTGGCAGTGGGGTTGAGATGCGTTGAAGCTCCTCAATTTACCGAAATTGAAAGAGACGATATCGATGACCTATAAAGTCTCTCCCTCCTCAAAAGAAAAGAATAAAAAGAGTAAAGAATTCCCAATATAGACGATAAGAGAGAAATAGCGGATAGAGACCATAAGAACTTGAATTTGATCAGGTTTTGCTTGATAATAACCAGTTAAATTCTATATATCGAGTTGCACCTGTACAACAAGCTTGTCTCTGTCCAGAGGGTGGCAGATCGGGTCTGCTGAAGCTTCGAATTTGGAGCTCTTAAAATGGATTGAGGCGTTTATCTGGATTTTTGAAATTTTGGGCGAATAGAATCCAAAAAGGCTCGAAAATTTTCAGTATGATTTCCATTGGGGGGAATTTTTTTAATTAGAATGTCCCTCCATTTCTTTTTCCTGCGAGCATAGGAGCGTTGGAACTTGGCTATTACCAAATCCACGAAACGGTTTTTAAGTATTGATGATGATCGAACGCTACAGTTGATCGTCAAGCAGATTCTGACCAAGTCTTTTGGTGCGGAGACTCTTGAAGTTTTTCAGGCCTCAACAGGTGAAGAAGGACTGCAGATAATGCGTGAAATCAAACCGGATATTATTTTATGTGATATCCACATGCCGGGTATGGATGGGTTTGAGGTCTGTCAACGTGTGCGGGAATTAAAACTCCGTTCTGCGGTGATACTTATGTCCGCCTACGATGCGGAGCAGGACAACGCAATCAAGGCCAGTGAGACAGGGGCGGATGCTTATCTATCCAAGCCTCTCAAAAAAGGTGAACTGCTATTTGTGGTGAATTTTGTCATGCGGGTGGCTCACCTCAACGACGCGGTTTTTGAGAAAAACAAACAGTTGGAAGCGTCTCTCGGGCAATTAAAGCAATTTCACCAAAAGCTTGCCTCACTGAATGAAGAACTCAGGAATGATAAGAGACGTCTGGGTGCCAGCCTTAAAGAAATGACTGACCTCAACCAGCAGTTGGAGAACAAGAACCAGCAAATATCCTCCATGGTGGAAGAACTTGCAAACCGGTTCGATTCTACGGAAGGTCTTTTAGTTACCATCATTGAACTGCACCAAACGGAACACCGGGGCCACTCTGAGCGTGTTGCAACAGCATCGGTTTATATCGCGGAAAAACTCGGTTTGACTGATTATCAGATCAGGAATGTCAAGTCTGCCGCCCGTCTGCACGAACTGGGAATCGTTGCTCTTCCGACCCAGGAAAAAAGAAAGGAAGCTCTTAAGGAGGGGGACGATTCTAAATCCAAGGCAGCCACCAGTCATCCCCTGGTTGGGGAAATGCTATTGAAGGAATTTCCGGGCTTCGAGCTGATTGCCGAAATCATTCGCCATCTCCATGAAAATGTGGATGGCTCCGGCTCTCCAGATGGAATTTATGGAGACCGTATTCCTATTGGTTCCCGAATCGTTTGTGCCGCCAGTTATTTTGACCATATCAGAATGGCATCTCCTGGTAAATCCGGGGCAGAGATTTTGGCCAAAATGGATGAAAAAACCGGAATCATATTTGATGAGGCCATCATGGAGGTTCTTAAGGAATATGTCGAGAGTCGGGGGGAAGTCAAAGAATCACCGACTATGGAATGTTCTGTTTTTGCTTTGGCCGAGGGCATGGAGTTGGCGGCTGATATTTTTTCTGAATCGGGAATCAACCTTTTAAGGAAAGGAACGGTTCTGGATCAGGAAACGCTGGATAAAATTTTAAAATTTCATAATGTGGATCCGATTTCAGGGATCATCAAAGTCAAACAACCGTCATAAACTATGGATTTAGCTTCTTTAATTGGTGTCTTTGCTGGTGTAGGCCTGGTTTTGGCTTCGATATTGATGAACAGTGGTCTGGACCTGTTCATTAATATTCCTTCCGCGATGATCGTTCTTGGGGGAACTCTCGCTGCTACTCTTATTGCTTTTCCCATCAACGAAGTGATGAAGGTGATGGGGTTGTTTCTAAGAGTTTTCATGGTCAGGAAATCGGATCAATACCAATTGATTGAGACCATGGTCAACATTTGTAATGTGGCCCGGAAAGGCGGCGTGTTGGCGATTGAGTCCAAACTCAAGGAAATTGATAATGATTTTTTGAAAAAAGGGTTGGAACTGACTGTTGACGGTAAGGATGAGGCCACGGTTAATGCTCTGCTCAAAAGGGAGGTCAAACAATTGCAGAACGCGCATAAAGATGGTTGGGAAATTTTCAACCAGATGGGTGCGTTTGCTCCTGCATTCGGCATGGTTGGAACCCTGATCGGATTGATCCAGATGCTTTCAGACCTCTCAGACGTCAGCTCCGTAGGCCCCAAAATGGCTATCGCGCTCATTACAACCTTCTATGGTGCGGTTGTGGCCAATCTGGTTTTTATTCCCATGACGGTAAAATTGAAACGGCGCAGTGCTACCGAATCTCTGGAGATGCAGTTGATTCTGGAAGGACTCGGTTTCATCAGAAAAGGTGTCAATCCCAGGTTTATGCAGGATGTTCTGGAAAATTACCTCGATACCTATCATGGTAAGGCGAAAGAAAAGAAAGGGGATGACAAAGGCAAGAAACCTGCTAAAGGAAAGAAATAAGTAGCTATGGCCGAGAAAAAAGATCCTAAAAAAGAGAAGAAAAAAGAACCGGAAGAAGAGGAAGAGGACGAGCACGAGTGTCCCGATGGTGCCCCTGCCTGGGTCATGACCTTTGCGGATCTGGTAACGCTTCTCATGGTGTTTTTCATCCTGCTTTTTGCCATGGGATCAATCGAGGAAGAAAAATGGAAACAGATGAAATCTTCCTTGAAAGATGCCTTGGGGCAGGAGAACATTCCTGAAGCGGGTATCCGGGAAGGACTGGATGTTATTAAGGAAAGAGTCCTGGATGAAACCACGATTCATGCAGTCGATGAAGTTGGTGCCATGGTGGCAAAAGAGGTGGAAGAAATCGCCTCGGAAGTCGAAGAATTTGTTTTCAAGAATAAACTCGCGGGGAAGGTGGAAGTTTCCTCAGATGAGCGAGGTGCGATCGTAACCCTCTCGGATACGGTAATGTTTCCCCCAGGCAAGTCGAGGATGACGTATACCGGAGATGAAATTATCAAGCAAGTCTTCGATATTCTAAAGCAATTCAGCTACCAGGTAAAAATTGAAGGACATACTGATAACGTGCCTATGAACACGCAACAGTACCCTTCCAACTGGGAGTTGTCCGCCGCCCGTGCCGCGGAAGTTGCCAGAAAGCTGGTTAAGGCGGGTTTTAACCCAACCAATTTGTCTATAGAAGCTTTTGCACAATACCGGCCTAAAGTTCCCAATGACTCCCGGCAAGGACGGGCCACTAACCGCAGAATTGAAATTGTTTATCAGCGTGGTAGCATCCGTAAACATATGGTGGATATTCTTCGTCGATAACCACTCGGCGTGGGGCCAGGGCGCAATAAATTTCGCTAGCGAGCAAAAAGTTTTCTCGGCACAACCAAGCCTTTGCCCAGTTGCAACCCCTGCTAAGTGGCGCTAGTCGTGGGGACAATGTGCCGTTGCTTTATTTGGCGAATAATCGTGTTCTCGGCACCAAGCCCTTGCCCAGTTGCAACCCCTGCTAAGGGGTTTAATTTATTCCCCAGAATCGAAGTCATCCTTTGATAGAAGACAAACACATTCAGACCATGCGCAGGGCGCTTGAACTTGCGGCTCGTGGCAGAACCAGTCCCAACCCCATGGTAGGGGCAGTTGTGGTCAAGCAGGGAAAGGTTGTGGGCGAGGGGTATCATTCCCGAGCCGGTCATCCTCATGCCGAGGTCGAGGCCTTGAGGCAGGCTGGTAACAAAGCCCGGTCCGCTGATCTTTACGTCAACCTGGAGCCGTGTTGCCATTTTGGCCGGACGCCTCCTTGCACCGATGCGATCATTCAGGCAGGGATCAAAAGGGTATTTGTTGGTATGAAAGACCCTAATAAACAGGTCGGCGGGAAAGGTTTGCGTGCACTCAAAGCACAAGGTATTGTCATTGTTTCCGGTATTTTAAAAAAAGAGTGTATGAAGCTGAATGAATCGTTTGTAAAAGTTATGAAAACAGGAATGCCATTCGTGATTATGAAAACAGCCATGTCTCTGGATGGAAAAATTGCCACCCGTTCTGGAGATGCGCGTTGGATTTCTGGGGAGCTGGCACGAAAGCATGTTCACAAGATCAGAAACCATGTGGATGCCATCCTGGTGGGAACAGAAACCGTTTTAAAAGACAATCCTCGTTTGACTTGCAGACTTGCAACAGGCTCGGTCGAACATCCCATCCGTATTATCCTGGATCGAAGAAACAGGATTCCACTTACGGCAAATGTTTTTAAAAACAGCCGTTCCCAACCGGTCATTTATGTAACCGGACCCGATATTTCTTCTGCCCGCCAGAAAGCTCTGGTTGCCAGGAAAGTGGAAATTCTAAACGGAAAATTCGGTAAAAATGGATTCCACATCAAGCCCCTCCTGAAAGAATTGGCAAATAGAGATATGAACTCTATACTTGTTGAAGGAGGCGCCGAACTGAATGCCAGTGTTTTGAAAGCAGGCGTAGTAGATCGGGTTGTTGCATTCATCAGTCCGATGTTAATAGGGGGGGGCAAGGCTCCCGGTTTTCTCGGAGGGCAGGGCGTGATGAAGGTGAATAACGCAATAAAGTTAAAGGATCTTGAAGTGACAAAAATTGGTGAGGATTTAATGGTGGAGGCGATCCCATGTTCAGCGGAATAGTGCTATCGGTAGGAACCATTGGCGAGTATGTCCAGAAAAACGAAGGAGCAGTGCTGGTTGTAGATACGGACCTTTCTGAATTTGAGGATGGTGAGAGCATTGCCGTGAACGGCGTTTGCCTCACCGTTGTGGATTCGACCGAGACGACTTTCAAGCTCGACCTCAGTACCGAAACCCTGAGCCGGACCAACTTTAAAAACGCGAAAAAAGGCGATCGGGTAAATCTTGAGAGGTCTCTCACCCCTTCGGCGAAAATAAGCGGACATTTTGTCAGCGGGCATATAGATCAGGTCGGTGAAATCGTGGACATCGAGGAGAAACCAGGTGAGGTCTTGTTTCGGTTTTCCCATCCGGCGGAACTCGGCTCTTTCATCATGGAAAAAGGTTCCATTGCCATAGATGGAATTAGTTTGACCGTTTTTGATTGTAAGGACAACCAATTCACGGTTTCCATCATTCCTTATACTCTGAGTCATACGAACTTGAGTTCAAGAAAAATAGGCGATTTAATCAATATTGAATGTGATATGATCGGGAAATACGTATTTAAAGCCTGCGAAACCCTGTTGAATCCGGGTGAGAAAAAACCTTCTCTTGATTTTCTCCGGCAGCAGGGCTTCGTATGATTGAGGAAGTTATGGAAAACGAGTTTAGTACTATTGAAGATGCCCTCGAGGATATCCGGCAGGGAAAAATGATTGTCATCGTGGATGATGAAGATCGGGAAAATGAAGGCGACCTGATGGTCGCGGCCGAACAAGTCACCCCGGAGATCATAAACTTCATGGCAAAATTTGGGCGCGGGCTGATTTGTCTTACCTTGACGGAAGACAGGGCCCGTGATTTAGGATTGAACATGATGGTTGATGATAACCAGTCTGCTTTTGAAACGCCGTTTACGGTTTCCATTGATGCCCGGAACGGTGTGACAACCGGGATTTCAGCGGCAGACAGAGCGCATACAATTAAAGTTGCGATTGATCCGGATACGGTCAGAAACGATCTGGTAAAACCAGGGCATATTTTTCCATTGCGGGCAAAAAACGGCGGTGTGCTGGTTCGTATGGGGCAGACCGAAGCTTCAGTGGATATGGCGCGTATTGCTGGTTTACAGCCCTATGGTGTGATTTGCGAAATCATGAATGATGATGGCACCATGGCCCGGGTTTCTCACCTGACGCAGTTTATAAAAGAGCATGGGTTGAAAATGATCACCACCAAAGACCTGGCCGAATACCGGTTCAAAAAGGAAGCTTTGGTGGAAGAGGTCACCTCGACCATTTTGCCGACACCTTCCGGTGAGTTTCGCGCTGTTGTCTTTAAGAATATTTTGAATGACCAGACACATATTGCACTGGTCAAAGGAGAAATTCAGGAAGATGAACCTACACTGGTTCGGGTTCACTCGCAATGTTTGACGGGAGATGTCTTTGGTTCCTATCGCTGCGATTGCGGGGAACAATTGCAAAAATCCATGGAGATGATTGAGGAGGACGGAAAAGGTGTCCTGCTTTATTTGTACCAAGAGGGACGAGGGATAGGAATTGTCAACAAGATGAAAGCCTACGCATTACAGGACGAGGGAAAAGATACCGTGCAGGCCAATGAAGAACTCGGATTTAAACCTGATTTGCGGGACTATGGTATCGGTGCCCAGATCCTGCGCAAGTTGGGCCTCGGAAAGATCCGGATCATGACGAACAATCCCCGTAAAATTGTCGGGCTGGAAGGTTATGGCCTGCACTTGGTGGAAAGGGTGCATATTGAAGTCCAGGCTAAAAATGACAATATCAAATACCTTCGGACCAAGCAGGAAAAAATGGGCCATATGTTTCAAAATATTAAATAAACCACTTGCATGGCTAAATATATAGAAGGGGACCACAATGCGAAGGGGCTCCGGTTTGGAATCGTAGTGAGTCGCTTTAATGACTTTGTGACCAGCAAGCTTCTCAGCGGCGCGTTGTCAGCACTCAAGGAGCACGGGGCCGGTGAAGAGGACCTGGAAGTGGTCCGGGTTCCTGGAGCGTTTGAAATTCCACAGGCCGCGAAAAAACTTTGCTCCTCCAGAGAATTCAGTGCCATCATCTGCCTGGGAGCGGTGATTAAAGGCGATACCCCGCACTTCGATTTTATTTCGGCTGAAACCAGCCGTGGTGTCGGTCAGATAGGGCTTGAGTTCAATATTCCCGTTTTGTTTGGTGTGTTGACCACAAATAACCTTGAGCAGGCGGTAGCAAGGTCGGAGGACAACTCTTCCAACAAGGGGCGGGAAACGGCCCTGGCGGCTGTTGAAATGGCAAATTTGTTCAGGAAGATTTGAGGAAACTTATGGGAAAGCGGCGTGCCGCAAGGGAATTGGCTTTAAAATTCCTGTATCAGAACGAATTCAACCCTGATGACCGTGAAGTTCAGATGGAGCAGTTTTGTGAAAGAGCAGATACCCATCATGAAATCACCGAGTTCATGAAAGTGCTGGTCGATAAGGTTTTTGCCCATACTAAAGAGGTTGATACTCAGCTTGAAAAATTCAGTAACCACTGGGCACTGGATCGCATGTCCATGATTGACCGGAACATTTTGCGTCTGGGTATCAGCGAATTGTTGTTTGACGCTTCTACCCCGCCAAAGGTAGTGATTAACGAGGCTGTTGAGATTGCGAAAAAATTCGGATCCGCAGATTCCCCGGATTTTATCAACGGCATTCTCGATAAAGTTTTTAAAGAAACCGGTACCTCTCCGCCAATCGTAAAATAAACCGGCCATGCGTTATATTATCTTCTCCGATTTGCACAGCAACCTCGAAGCCCTGAATCAATTCCAAAAAGAGATAGAAAGCATCGATTACGACAAACTGGTTTGTCTTGGGGATATTGTCGGTTATGGAGCCGATCCCAACCCTTGTGTTGAGTGGGTAAGGGAAAAGGTAGATTTTACCGTTGCGGGAAACCATGATTGGGCCGCTGTCGAAAAGACCGATACCACATATTTTAATGCCTACGCCTATGAATCGTGCCTGTGGACACGAGAAAAACTGACAGAGGAAAATAAAAATTTCCTAAGGTCGCTTCCTCTGGATCACAAAGAGGGGGGAGTGTATTGGGTGCATGCGTCTCCCTTTGAGCCAGAGGCCTGGCATTATGTGACTTCAAAAATCGGGGCCAAACGCTATTTCAGACATTTTGAAGCACCCATCTGCTTTGTCGGTCATTCGCACAAGCCCGTTATTCTGGAACAAACAGCGGATGGAGAGGTGAACGACTATGTCTCGGAGTTGTGGGATATTGAACCGGGACACCGTTATATTTTTAATGATGGTAGTTTGGGGCAACCCCGAGATGGAAATCCGGACCCTGCATTCATGGTTTATGACTCCGAAGAGAAAACGGTGAGAGTCTGCCGCTTTGAATACGACGTGAGGGTTACTCAGGACAAAATTCGTGAAAACGGTCTGCCTCTTTACCTGGCCGAGCGTCTGGCGTGAGGCAGGTGATTGATTACCTTATTGATAGATGATTGACCCTGTGATGGGGAAATGGTATGCTTAATCGATAAAACTTCAATAAAATTAACTAGTTAAGGTGAGTGGGCGTTTTGAGCCTTGCCATGTTCATGCATCGATTTCATTCAAAATTGAGAAATGCGGCGGTTGTTGCGGCTTTAGTATTTCTGTGTTTGCAGATTCCTTCTGCCTGGGCCGGGACCACCCATTCCTCCGGGGACCTTTATTATCTGGCGCAGAAATCCTATTACCAGCTCATGGGATCTCCGGATAAACAGAAATTCCGCCACCATTGGGATAAGGTCATTCATAAATTTTCCCAAGTGGTGGAGCGGTACCCTAAAAGTCCAGAGGCTTATAAAGCCGTTTTTACCCTGGCCCGATTGTACGAGGGATTAAACGGGATTTCCAAAAACGCAAAGGATCTGGACCAGGCTCTCCATTATTACAAAAAAGTTTCTCATGACTTTTCGCCAGGTACGCTGACCGATGATGCGCTGTTTGAGTCGGCTGAAATCTATCGTGATAAAAAGGATTTTTCCTCTGCTGCGAGGATTTTAAAAACGATTTATGAAAGATATCCCGATGGTGATCGGGCAAAGAAGGCTCGCCTGCAATATCAGCAACTCGCATCAAGGGTTCGTGAACTAAAAAAGCAGACTGCTCCTGAAAACAAAAAACCTGTTGCAGTGAGGAAAGAAAAAAAGCCTGAGCCGGTAAAGGTTGTTTCGGCCGTGAAACCAAAAAGAAAAAAAGAAGTGATTTCCAAGAGGAAATCGAAACAGCCTGAACCGATAAAGATCGCTTCAGCTGTGAAGCCGAAAAAAAAGAAAGAAAAAAAGAAAGAGGTGAAACCCTCGCCGGTCAAACTGAAAAAAAAGGTTGTAAAACGGAAGCCTGAGAAAAAAGCGGTCGTCGCGAGCAAAGCACCCGTTAAAAAAGCATTTTTGAAAAAGGGCAAAAAAGGCAAACGGGGCTATCTTTATGCGCCTTCTTCCAGTAAGGCGAGGCGTTCTGCACCGTTAGTTGTCGTGGATGCAGGCCACGGTGGCAAAGACCATGGAGCGAAAAGTAAAAAGGGAGCCCATGAAAAAGATGTCAACCTGACCATTGCCCGGCATGTCAAAACCATATTGGTCAACCGGTTCAAATACCGTGTGGTCATGACCCGAAAGGATGACACATTTATTCCGCTGAAAGAAAGAAGTGCGATTGCCAATAACAGGAACGCAGAACTGTTTGTTTCCATTCATGCCAATGCCGCCAAAAGAAAATCGGCGCATGGTATAGAAACGTATTTTCTTGGCACGACCAATAACGATCGGGCTTTAGCTACCGCCGCCCGGGAAAATGGCGAACTGGTCCACTCTGTTAAGGATGACCAGGTTCAGCAAATTCTGGCAAGCCTCATTACCACCACCAAGATTAATGACTCTTCGAGATTGGCGGGTACGGTACAGGATAATCTTTTTCGATCTTCCAGGAAAAAGTTTCGGGAACTGAAGAACCTTGGAGTCAAAGAAGGCCCTTTCTACGTCCTCCATGGTGCCGATATGCCCAGTATTCTGGTTGAGGTCGGTTTTTTGACCAACCGGAAGGAAGCGCGCATGCTCTCCAAACCCGACTACCTTTATAGACTGGCTTCGTCCATAGCGGAAGGTATCCATAAATATCTGCAGGACAAAGGCCCATCTATTTAAGGGAAGAAGTATGACAGCTCCGATCATCGCTATCGTTGGCAGAGCCAATGTTGGCAAATCCACCTTATTCAACAAACTCACACAGAGCCGTTCGGCAATTGTCAATGACACGCCAGGGGTGACCCGGGACCGGATTTATGGCGCCGCAGAGCTTGAGAACCGTCCGGTTTTGATTGTTGATACAGGGGGAATTGATGTCAATACCGCAAACCAGATAGAACTGAAAGTGGTGGAGCAGGCCCTGTGGGCTCGGGAAGAAGCGGACTTTGTGATCGTTGTTGTGGATAACCAGGCCGGACTGACCGGAACGGACAGGGAAGTGATTGCTCAGGTGCGTAAAGCCGGGAAACCTTTTTTCCTTGCCGTCAACAAGGTGGATTCGGCCTCCCACCATTTTATTCTTCCAGAATTTTCTGAATTGGGACTGGATAATACCTTTGCGGTATCAGCCGAACATGGCAATGGCCTTTATGAATTGATTGAAGCGATGGCCGAAGCCCTCCCTGATGCAGAACCGGAATCCGATTCCAGTGAAGATGATATTCGTATAGCAGTGATCGGAAAACCCAACGTGGGAAAATCTTCTCTGATCAACAGCTTGTTGAAATCCGAGCGTTGTATTGTCTCCGATGTGCCCGGAACCACTCGGGATGCGATTGATACGTTTCTTGAATGGAATGAGCGGCGTTTTGTTTTGGTCGATACGGCGGGAATCCGGCGCAAAGGGAAAACCCATCAGGTTCTGGACAAGTTCAGCGTGATTATGGCTCTTAAAGCGCTGGACCGTTGTGATGTTGCGGTGCTGGTGCTGGATAGCGCAGAGCAGGTCTCAGATCAAGACGCTACGATTGCGGGTTATGCCATGGATCGCGGCAAAGCGTGTTTGATTTTAGGGAATAAGTGGGACTTGTCGAAGGAAAACGAAACTTCCTTTGATGAGTTTGAAGAGCATGTGCGCTACAGGCTTAAATTCCTGGAGTACGCTCCGGTGGTGACGGTTTCGGCAAAAACGAGTTTGCGAATTGACAAGATTCTACCGCAGGTGGAAAAGGTTTACGAAGAGTATTCCCGAAAAATACCTACCGCAACTCTGAATGAGTGTTTTGAGCGTGCTATCCAGAAAAATCCGATGTCGAGTTACCGGGGCAAATTCATGAAACTGTTTTATGCCACGCAGGTAAAAAAGCGACCGCCTACGTTCAAATGTTTTTTGAATTTTCCGCAAGGGATTCACTTTTCCTACAGGCGTTACTTGGTCAACAGCCTTAGAAAAACGTTTGGCTTTTCCGGAACTCCGGTCCGGCTCATTTTAGCCGGAAAAAGAAAAGGTATAGATTCTTGAAAAATCTTACCTCATTAATGGTTTTTCTTTACCATTCGATAAAAAATAATTCCGTTCACAGACTCATGTGGAACAAAAATATCAGTGTGAAATCTTGACTACTTTGATCTCAAAGGTCAAAGTCTTGCCAGCCAGAGGGTGGTTCATATCAAGCGTAATGAACTCGGGTGTGACCTCTGTAATAAATGCTCGCATCTGTTGTCCTCCCGAAGCTCCGACAATGAGTCCCATGCCCACCTGAGGTTCCCTGTCCTGCGGAATTTCTTTCCTGGGGACTTTTTGAACCAGTTTGGGATTGGCATCTCCATAGGCCTCGGCGGGTGGGAGTGTGAATTTCTTCTCCTCGCCAAGCTTCATTCCGCTGACTGCCTTTTCGAATCCGGGAATTACACGTCCGGTTCCCAACTCAAACTCCATAGGGGTATCATGATTGCTGGAAGAGTCAAATACGGTTCCATCACTTAATGTTCCGGTGTATTCGAGAGTCACCTTGTCGCCCTTTTTGGCCGGAGTCTGATCGGCATTTGAAGCCTGAACGGATACACTAGAAAACAAGACGACGAAAATAATTGCAAAAAATTTATGCCTTAGCATCGCGTTACCCTTCTTCATAGTTGATGGTAAAAAAATGGTCATCGGGAAGATGACCACAATGATCAGTATATACCGGGATTTTCCATATGAATATCAAACTTTTGAAAGCAGAAATTTTGTTTGAGTTTGGCCCGAATTTTGGCATTTTCGAGTCAACCTGTCAATCCATGAAGCATTTGAATAAGGAGCCTGCAATCAACGGTTTTTTTGATGGAGGCGTGGGTTCATAGGCATTTGAACTTATATTGTTTTGACATTTGCCGCGAAATTTGGAATGTTGATAGTTCTAAATCACCAATATTAGCAGTTCATCGATAACGGCTCTTGTTTCATGATTAGAAGAAGTGGAGTTGGTTTCCTGCGTCCCGGTTTTCGGGGGTTCCATTTACCAAGCGAGGTGATATGAAGCAATACAAACTTCAAGATATCAGGAATATTGGATTGGTCGGCCATGGGGGATCGGGCAAAACATCTTTGGCGGAAGCGATTTTGTATTTTTCCGGAGTCTCTGATCGGTTGGGTAAAGTGGGCGATGTCTCCTCGATTATGGATTTTGATCCGGATGAAATAAAGTGCGGCCATTCCATAGACGCCTCGGTAGCCTTTTGTGAGGTAGACGCTACTAAATTAAACCTCGTGGATACGCCGGGGAGCAGTAACTTTATTTCTGATACGCCTGCCTGTCTCAGGGTGGTTGATGGCCTGATTTTTGTGATCAGTGCCGATGAAGGGGTTCAATTTTATACGGAAAAAATATGGAACTGGGCCGATGAACTGAACCTGCCTAGAATTATTTTCCTGAATAAGTTGGACCATGACCGGGCTAATATTGCTCCTGTTCTGGAAGCCATTAAAAGGAAATTCAATAAAAACCTGGTTTTCATACAACTCCCCGATGCCACCGGACCAAATTTTTCTGGAATCGTAGACCTTATCGACAATCATTACTTTTCCTACGACAAGGATGGCAAGGGCAATGGAAAGACAGGGGAAACACCTTCTGCGATTAAGGATGAGATGGAACTCAGCCATGCGGAATTGATGGAAGCTGTGGCGGAAGTCGATGACGACCTGATTGAAGTATATCTTGAACATGGAGAGTTGACCGAAGAGGAATTTTCTAAGGGATTAAAAGAAGGCATTCGCAAGGGCTTGTTGATACCTGTGGTTTGTGGGTCTGCTCTGCATAATATGGGTACAGACCTTCTGCTCAAGACGGCCATCAAATACCTTCCTTCCCCTGACATGCGGGCTCCGGAGGCTGCAAAACAGGGTGATGCGGAGGTCTCCCGTTCCGCTGATGATCCGACTTCGGGGCTGGTGTTCAAAACCATTGCCGATCCCTATGCGGGAAAGCTGACTTTATTTAGAATGTTCTCGGGGTCCCTTAAGGGAGACTCTGCTATTCATAATGCTACCCAGGATGCGAATGAACGTGTGGGGCAGTTGTATATGCTGCAAGGCAAAAAGCAGGTTAAAGTCTCGGAAATTTCTGCGGGGGACATGGGAACTGTGGCCAAGCTGAAATCAACGGTGACGGGTGATACATTTTCTGATGCTGAGGAAAAGGTGGTGTTCCCGCCCATTGCTTTCCCATTGCCGGTTTTTGCGCGTGCACTGGTACCCAAAACAAGGGCTGATGAAGAAAAAATCAGTAGTGCTCTGCATAGACTGTTGGAAGAGGACCCGACTCTGAAGATGGAAAGAAATGCTCAAACCGGGCAATTGCTGATCTCTGGCCTCGGGCAGGTCCACTTTGATGTGACGCTGGAAAGGTTGAAGCGCCGTTTTGGGGTGGAAGTGGATGTTAAGATCCCCAAGGTTCCTTATCGCGAAGCAATTAAAGGCTCCACCAAAGTGCAGGGGAAATATAAAAAGCAAACAGGTGGGAAAGGGCAATTTGGGGACACCTGGATAGAAATCTCCTCCTTGAAGAGAGGAGAAGGCTATATTTTTGAGGATAAAATTGTTGGGGGTGCTATTCCCAAGACTTATATTCCTGCGGTTGACAAAGGAATCCAGGAAGCAATGGCCAGTGGCATCATCGCGCATTACCCCATGGTCGATGTAAAGGTACGGCTGTATGACGGGTCTTATCACAATGTGGACTCATCAGAAATGGCATTTAAGATTGCCGGTTCACTCGGATTCAAAAAAGGAGTCATGGATTGCAAACCGGTCCTTATTGAACCGGTCATGAATATGGAAATTGTGGTGCCAAGCGATCATGTAGGAGATATAATGGGCGACATCAATGCCAAACGCGGCAAGATTCAAGGTGTTGATCCCGCAGATGATACTCAGATCGTCCGAGCTTATGTACCGATGGCGGAAGTCTTAAATTATGCCGCTGACCTGACCTCCTTGACAGGGGGGCGGGGTATGTTTGTCATGGAATTTGATCATTATGCGGATGTCCCGGAACATTTGATGCAAAAAATCATTGATGAGGCCAATCAGGACTTCGAGGAAAAGAAAAAGGAGTGAGCGAAGGTACACACAAGACTATTATTTTTTGAGGAAAAAGTTTTGAATAAAGCTGATTCAAATGGAACCCTGGTGAAGGCAGAGATTGTCGATCAGGTTTATGAAAAGGTCGGGTTCACACGCCAGGAAGCTGCCCAGGCTGTGGAAATTTTATTTAACGAAATTAAATCCGAACTGTCCAGGGGGAATAATGTCCGACTCTCAAGGTTCGCCAGTTTTATTTTGCGCGATAAAAAAGCTCGTAATGCACGCAATCCCAAAACCGGAGAAACGATTCGTATTCGGTCCCGGACGGTATTGACCTTTAAACCCAGCAAGCAGTTACTGGATTCCACAAACCAGTCTTCCTGTGATGAAACCTCAGATTCCTGATAAATTATTTTTTAAAATTGGTGAAGTGGCTGATCTTGCCGGTGTGGAACAGCATGTTTTGCGCTATTGGGAAGACGAAATCAATGCGCTGAAACCCTCAAAAAATAAATCGGGGCAGAGGTTGTACCAGAAAAGCGATGTCGCATTGGTGTTAGAGATCAAACGACTGCTTTATGAAGAAAAATTCACAGTTGCCGGTGCCAAAAACAAACTCAAGAAATTTAAAAAAAAGGGGACTCAAATGGATTTTGCCTACGACCGCGAAGCTTTTCTGGAATGGAAGCAGGGGTTGAAGAAAGAATTGGAGTCTATTTTAAAGTCTCTTGAAGACCCTGAATCCTGACCAGCGTGATACCCCATTGTTGGTTGAGAAATAAAAAAACCTCCCGGTATTCACCCGGGAGGTTTTTTATTGCAGAACAGTCCCTTTTTCAGGAAAAAGCTTTTTTTGCCGTTTCTACAAGGCCATCGATGGTCCTGCATCCCAGCAAGTCGGCATCCTCCCGAATCACTTGTTCACCGTTGGCATCCACTGCAATAGCAGATCGGTTCAGATATCGGCTTTTTACTCCTTCCAAGGTCAGCTTATTGGCATTGCCAAACTCCTGGCTTACATCCTGAAGCAGGTTGGGGAGGCCTCTTCCTGCATTGCTCAGAATATCTGTTCCTACTACAACAACAACTTCATCTGCGCCTGCGGCTTTGAATTTGTCCATATTATCTTTAACGAGGTCAAATTCTTTGTTGCAGAAACCGCCAGCGCCCGGCAGGGTGATAATGAGTCTCTTACCCTTAAAATCGTCGATAGACAGTTCCTGTTCTATTGGTGTTGAGGCGGCTTTTTCTACCGACCATTCTGGGTTTAACCTGATTAACTTCACATCACTGCCTGGCAACTTTGCCATAGAGAAACCTCCCTTTTTATGTTTAAAAGACAACTTTAAGATGCCTGGGAGTGTGGAAAGGTGCAAAATTTGCGTATAAAAAACTGCCAACACTATGCTTGAGCTAACATACTGATTTTAATAGATTATCACTGCTATGGATAAAACAGGTTTGTTCTGTTAGTCTAGTGGTATTGACAAACCTTGGGGTTTCAAAATCAATGCGTAGATGGATTGCAACAGGTTGGGTTTTGTTTTTTAGTTTTTTAGCGGCTGAAACCTTATCGGGCGAAGAGGCCAAAAGGCCTTTTTACGAACATCCTGGTGATTACCGGCAACAGATCGACCAGGGGAAAGATGATTTTAAAGCTCGCTTTGGTTATGAGTTGCTGGACTTGGAAATGGGTTGGAAACCCGATGAAATTAAAGAGTTAACTTTGGCGTTTTCCCGTTTGCCGGAAACGTTTTTACATATACCGGGGGTAAAGGGATTTTATCATTTCAGTAAACTTCGAGCGGCTCCAGAAGGGATGCCGGTGGATGATGTGCCTGCTGCCACTTTTCCCGGTTTCCAAACTGTGTACAGAAATGCTCAATTGTCCTACCAGGTGGAGGTAGATAATCAGGAACCTCGTGTAGAGTTTTTCAATAGTTTATTTTATGAAGACCGGAAGGTGTTACAGAATATTGTCCAGCATGAGATGGCGCATTTTTTTGATATATTCCAGGGTTACCTGTCATTTTCCCCGGAATGGCTGAAAATCTCTAACTTCAGATTTATTCCTCTTCCCGCTCTGGACGGGCGAGTTGGGAATGATTATTTATTCGCGGCTGTAAATAATCCAGATGTGGACCATTACGCTCCGGTCTCTTCCCGCCAGCTTCCTACATATTCGCGGCAGAACCCGCAGGAAGATTTCGCCAATTCCGCCGCCGCGTATATCAATTATCCCTACTTCCGGTACAGTCACCCTGACCGGTATCTTTTTTTGAAAAATAAAGTGTTCGGGGGCAAAGAATATTTTCCCGCAACCGGAGCAAGCTATCGGGACCAGGTGGTTGCCGACTTTGAAAAAGTCCTGACCGATAAGGATTGGGATGGCGTGGTCCGTATTTTCCGGGAAGTGGGCAGGGACTACTCCCCTGAAATTGAATCTGAACTTATCGAAAGACTGGAGAAAAGTCTGGAAGCCTCTCCCGACTCGGTGCGTGATAGCAAGTTAGGCGTGGCCACCTGTTATCTTTATAGTCCCAAGGCATTGAAAGTTCGTAGAAATTTAATCCGAAAAAAAAGGGTATTGTTGCAAACGCTTCTTGAAGTCCGGCGTTGCGGTCTCATGTCCCGGCGCTCTTTTGAAAGGGAATTTGCTCTATGGTCCCTGCGGAACATCTATTTCTTCAAGACTAAAGGCCGGGCTCAAATTCAGTTTCTGGATCCGGCTCTGCCCCTGGCCGGGGCCCGAGGATTTGAAACCCGTTACTTATGGAGAATTTATTATGAGGGAAGTAGTGTCCATATGGCGGAAGGCAGTTACCATGTAGAAGGTGTAAGACCTGGGTCAATAAAAATTGATCTCGAAAAAAGCGCTGTGGGAACCCTGAACCTGCCAACCGGAAAACCTCTCATTTTTGAGTTGGGAGCCCAGCGGGTACACCCTCGGGAATTTAAAAGGCTGAATAGCGAGATGGCAAAAATCAGGTTTGTCATCCACAAGGGCTTTAACTATGAAACTCCCCGTAGCCCGAGAATACAAGTCATTTACCCAGACCGGCCAGAGTTTAAATCGTTAAAGTGAAACTATGAGAGGGGTCGGACCATGCGGTAGGCCATGTTGAGATTGGCATACTTTGAGGGCCACACTTTCATTCCATCCTCATATTGAATGATTAGGGCCGAGGAGTCCCGCTCTTCCAGGGTCCATGTGGTTCCCGCGCTACCCGGTTCAAAGATGGAGGAAAGGTAGATATCATCTCCATACTTGTCGGTATTCTTGTAGTTCAGGTCGAACAGAGACCAAGCTTCCTCCTGGGTCGGATAACGCCAGTCCTCGCATCCGGCGAACCTTTCCATGTTGGTGATTTCCACATAATCCTGACCTTTAAACCAGTTGAGCCATTTTTTGGTGTCCTGGAAAGAATCGGTTTTCTTCCACATTACTTTCATTTGGTTATCCGTAACGGTGCCATCGCCGTTATCTATAAATCGATCTTCTGCCATAAATTTTGTTCTCTTTAGTTTGGTTCTTTTTATGTTTACCAGCCTTGCACTTGCGGGCATGAACAATATTATAAATTTTAGGTAGCAATATTTTAGAACAAAAGTTTGCAGAATGAAAGGTGTGGATCAGGATTGGGATGAGGTAATTTGATGTAGTTTCCGTGCAGAAGAATTCCCTGCCTCCAGGGCAAGAGGGGAATAAGGAAGATCTATGACAAAAACCGTTCCCCTGGGATAATTGTCCTTAACTTGAATGGAGCCATTGTGGTCAATAATGATCCGGTTGACGATGGCCAACCCCAAACCCGTTCCGCGTTTTTTGGTGGTGAAATGAGGAAGAAACAGTTTTTCCCTGTCAGCGGGGCTAATGCCTGTTCCATCGTCTGAAAACTCAATGCGGACGAACTTTTCCTTTTGGAGAACCCGTGTGCTGATTTGTATAGCTCCTCCATCATCAATGGCATCGGTGGCATTTTCAAACAGATTGATGAAGACCCTGCGAATCTGTTCCGGGTCGATATGTACCGCACCAAGGTTTGGATCAAAATTCTTTTTGATTTTTAAATTTTTGTCGTGCTCCGAATAGGAGATCAGGATATCGTCAATGATTTTATGTAGTGAGGTCGGCCTGGGATTTGGAGTCGGCATTCTTGAAAACCGAAGAAACTCATTGAGCAGCTCTTTCATCCCTTCAACTTCCTGAGTGATGATATGGATACTTTCATCAAAAACCCGGTCAAAGTCTTCCCGGTTTTCATAGTATTTTTTCTTCAGTCTTTGCGTATTGAGTTGGATCGGGGTCAGCGGATTTTTTATTTCGTGGGCTATTCCCTGGGCCACCTCTTTCCATGCGGCGATTTTCTGCGTTTTTATCAGATGTGTTAAATCTTCAAAAACGATAACCAGTCCCCGATACTTCCCGGTAGTCCCCCGAAGAACCTGGACATTGACCAGAAGGGTAAGGTTGTTTTCTCCTACCCGTAGATCAATTTGTTCTTCTATGGACTCTTTATTTTGTGCGTTCATGCGCTTGCTGAGCTTTCGGATTGCCTGGTAAGAGGAAAAATCAAAAGCGTCATGGTAGGAGGACCCAAAAATATTTTCACTTTTAAGGTCAAGAATTTTTTCTGCCGCCTTATTGAAGGTGGTGATAGTGCCTCTTTTATTGACCGAAACCACGCCTGCGCCTATGTTGTCTAAAATGGTTTCAATATAGTTTCTTCTTCGGTCGAGTTCAATATTCGTTCTTTTGAGATCTTCGTGAGCATATTGAATATTGAGTCTGCTTTCATTTAGTTCCCGGGTCATGGTATTGAAGGAGTCAACAAGAATTGCTATTTCATCAGTGGCCTTTGCTCCAATCTTGAAGTCAAGGTCTCCTTCTGTGATGCGCCGTACACCTTCTGCCAATTGCTGAATAGGGACAGTGATGCCTCGTGCCATATAAAAACCCAGCCATATGGCAGAAAACAGGATTAACAGGGTAATGAGAAGAAAGGTCGTGTAGTAGTTTGCGCTGACCGGAAGCTTCAGGAAGCTCTGTTGCTGGTAGTCCTCAAAAGTGTTTCTGATGGTTTCAATTTTTCTCAATGAGCTTTTAAAAACAGGGTTGAGAGTGAGAATATAACCCCATATCGAAATTTTTCCTTCAAGTGTTTCTGTAAGGGGCACGACCACGATCATCAGGCTTCCCCCATGGGTCATCTGAATTTCTGTTACTCCTTCTCCGTCAAAACTTTTTTGGATCAATTCAGAATAATTCAAGCGGGTTTGCGGCGAAAGTTTGGATGAATCTATTTCAGAAACGATGGGTTTTAGATCACTGTCATAGATGAGGATGCCGGTCAGGTCATATTCAACCACTTTTTCCTGGACCAGAGTTCGCAGTCGATCCCGTTTCAGCTTTAAGTACAACTCCTCGTTGTTAATAAAACGTTCAATATTTTTGGCTTTGGAAAGAGCTCTTTTTTCAAGGCCCGAATAATAATCTCTTGCAATATCCATGGAGTATTGCAGGGTCTGCTCGGTTTGCAAATTGAACCAGTTCCCGATACTGAAGGTGAACAGTTTACTAGCTACGGTGAAAAGCAGTATGGACGGAACCAGCGCCAGAATCAGAAAGGCAATGATCAGTTTGGTCTGGAACTTGGAGCCAATAATTTTACTTTTCCGCTCGTTATAAACCTTAACAAGATTTCGCGTAATCAGAATGATCAATAAAAATAACAGGATCAAAATGATATTGAATACGGCAAGAACGGTGATATTGTTCCCAAACGTTGAAGCCGATTGTGCCTGGAGGAAATAGTTTTCCAGAAATGTCATGCCGATGAGGGCAATAAAAACTCCCAGGATGGTGATGGTCGTACGCCTTCGTTTATCGCGCAATTGCTCTTCGGTAGGCGGGGTATAGATGTGAGGTTGGTTGAGTAGGGGATCGGATGGCATAGGGGCTTCCGAAATATCCAGTGGTTTTAAAAACAACAGTTTAACATACAAATAAGGCAAACGGGTTGGGGATTTTTATCACCGAAAATTGTTGGTAAAGCGCGGATTATCAATGTTATTGGGAATAAGAATTGAGATTTCTGTAGAGAAAGTTTCACCCTGGCAGGAGTGCTCACATAGCGGATGCATGTTAAAGTTAAAAAACCTTGTCATTATCCTCAAAAAGGGATTAAAATCAATACATTACCTCTAAATCCCCATGGAAGAATTGTAATGGGTAGCTAAAGTGTCGCTATCTGATATTAACTCTTAAGGTATATCCTGCTGTGGAAGACTCTAAGGGAAAAAAAATTAATACGTTAGAGGGTTTTGCCGACCAGGTGGAGAATTCTCATTTCAATGAGGATAGCCTCCTTTCGCTTACCAAAAACTTGAAGCTGTTGTTCAATTGTGAAGAGGCGACCCTTTTTGCTTTGGATGCGGCCAAGCGCGAACTTTTCACCAAAAACTTCCACAGCGAGGGTTTTCCTGAAATACGGCTGAATATATCCGTAAAAAATATAGCAGGGTTTGTGGCCGCCACGGGAAAGCCGCTTAATATAAAAAATGTAAACGACAGCCAGGAACTTTCTCAATTCCACCAACAGCTTACCTACGACTCCAGTTGGGATAAAAACCTGAATACGCAGACCACCTCGATGATTGCGGTGCCACTTCCATTTAAAAAGAAACTGGTGGGGGTGATGGAGATTATCAATAAGGACGGTGGGCAGGGGTTCGATCAAGAGGATTTTTTTAAGGCCAAAGCTATTTCACCGATTATGGGAATGGCAATTGCTAAGTTAGGGGAAAAAGAGGGAGCGTCTTCGAATGGGGACAGTCCTTCTCATGAGCGTCAGCTTCATATTCTTTCGCAAATGATTCATTCCTCAGACAACTTTGAGGATATGCTAAAGAGATTGAAGCAACCGCTTTTGAAATATTTTGATGCCGAAGCGGTCACAATATACGCGGTGGATGAAAACCGAAAAGAGATTTACTCCAAAGTCACTTATGGAAACAAGCTCGGCAGGATTCGGGTTCCCATTTCCCCGAAAAGCGTTGCGGGTTATGTTGCCATGGTCAAGAAAACATTAAATATTCCGGACATCAAGGACCTTGGGAAAATTAAGATACTACATCCAAAATTGGCTTTTGATGATTCGTGGGAGAAGGTGGCGGGTGTTTACACTAAATCCCTATTGACCCTGCCGTTGATTCATGATGGTCATTTGCTGGGGGTATTGCAACTGGTCAATAAAAAAGGTATGACGCCATTTTCCAATGCAGATGAAAAAAGCGGGCTCCCTATTTCCCAGGCGCTGGCTCTTGCCCTTTATAATCACAAAAAAAATGAATCCAGGGAAAGCTCATCGCTAGCCTCAGGGGCTGCCGGTGAAAGGCGCCCCACCGTTGAAAAGAATCGTTTTCCCACTGCTAATATTCTGGTTCAGAGAGAAGACGATGAAACAACGATTCTTGTTCGTGTATTGAAGGATGGAAGCCGCTTGGTATACCAGCAAATCGACCCTCCGCGGGATGTGATCAAACTGATCAAGGAAGTCGCTAATATTGACCTGGATATTCCTGCCAACTCCCAAAGAAGAAAAGACGACTCCACAGATTAACGGAAATTCAGCGTGTCTTTATCAGGGGAGAGACCGTTTATTTGTTAAACGATCTGATGACGTCTCTGGAGATAGCACCCTTCTTTTTCTTGGAGCCGCTTGCCTGTTTCGACAACTCCAAGTCGGGGTCAATGGAAAGAGGGGAGGTTTGCGCCCATGAAGTTTCAAATGCGCTGAATGGAACAAAAAAGAAAATATAATTGAAAGGGAACCAGAACCGGTCTGTTTCCAAATCTGCTTTAACCCGGACATAGTATTTTTCGTCTGGGTCCAGCTTGTATATTGGGGCAACAGGAATATCTTCCAAGGTGAGCATCAGTTTCTGATACCGGGATTCTTTTCGGGTGATTATATTCCTTCTGACATTTTTCCCGAATTCTGAAAACCGGTATGCTTTCTTGAGGGAATCAAACTGGACTTGATGCCTCACCTTATTGGAACTGACCAGGCTATCTGCCCATAACGTATTGGCTTTACGGAGTTCAACCTCGAAGGTAAAACCCATCGGTACTCCGTTTTCGATTGCTTCCAGTATTTTTTCGTCAAAACCATCCACCAGTCTGGCGTTCATCACCACATATTTGCCCTTAGTGCCAACACCAATGTTGACAACATCAGGGGACACTGCAGACACAGGCGACACCAGCCCTGCGGTCAGCAGAAAAAAGGCGAAAACCAGTAAAGAAATCAGGTCAGGCCGTTTGTTTTTGGAAAAAATCGTACGTTTCAATTAATCCCTGCTCCAAAGAAACTTCAGGTTTCCATCCAAAACTTTCATGAAACTTTTTATAGTCGATAACACTTCTCCGCTGTTCTCCGTCTCGAGGCGAATCATATGCGGCGGAAATATTTTTTCTCGATATACCCAACAAGCTTTCGGTTAGCAAGTTTACGCTGGTTTCTTTTCCCGTTCCCACATTGAATGTTCCCGTGCAGGTGGGGTCCAGCGCTATCAAGTTCGCCTGCGCAACATCCCGAACCGAAATAAAATCCCGCGTTTGTTCTCCATCGCCACATATAACTGGTTCTTGATCCTTCACCAGCTTTTGGCAGAATATCGCAACGACTCCCGCTTCCCCATGAGGATTCTGATGCGGACCAAAAACATTGCTATAACGGAGTACGGTTGTACTCAACCCATACTGCTCGTTAAAGAACCTGAGATAGTTCTCCGCGCACAGCTTGGAAATGCCATACGGACTCAATGGCTGGCACGGATGATCTTCGCTTGCCGGAAAATGAATCTGCTCTCCATACATGGCGCCTCCGGTCGAAGCAAAAACGAATTTTTCAATATTCGAAGATACCGCACTTTGGATAAGTTGTAAAGTACCAATAATATTGGAGTTAGCATCGAAGAGGGGATTTGCCACCGAATCAGAGACGGATATTTGGGCGGCATGGTGATTAATCGCATTAATTTTCTCATTTTTTAGGACTTCAGGAACCTTGCTATCAAGGATATCCATTTCATAAAATTTTGCCTTCGGATTCAAAAAACGCAATTCCCCAGATGAGAGGTTGTCGATAACCGTGACCTGATGTCCCGCCGCAATATAACGATTGACTATATGTGAGCCAATGAATCCGGCACCCCCTGTAACTAAAATATTCATTTAGGGTCGTCCTTGAAGCGTTCAGTCAGCTCAAATAGCTTTTCCAAAGCTTCTCTGGGAGATAGTTGGTTAGGGTCAATTTCCTTTATTTTCTGGATCAAAGGGTTTTCCGGTTCCGGGAAAAGGCCCAATTGCCCCGGTGAGCGTTGGGTATCACAGTTCTCGGAACGTGATATTTTGGGAACACCAACTTCATCAAACTCGCTTTGTTCCAGGTTGAATAGGACTTCATGAGCGCGATCCAGAACCTTTTTAGGCAATCCTGCCAGCCGAGCGACTTGAATGCCATAGCTTTTATCAGTGCCTCCCGCAACAATTTTGCGGAGGAAGATAATTTCCTCATTCCATTCCTTGACCTGAACATTAAAATTTTTGACTCCGGGAAGAACACGGGACAAATCTGTCAACTCATGGTAATGGGTGGCAAAAAGCGTTTTCGGTCCTCCCCCCTGATCCGCTTTGTGGAGGAACTCGACAATAGCCCAGGCTATACTGATTCCATCAAAGGTGCTGGTTCCCCGGCCAATTTCATCCAGAATGATCAGGCTGTCTGGTGTGGCGTTATTAAGGATGTTGGCGGTTTCGTTCATTTCCACCATGAAAGTGGATTGACCTTTCAATAAATGATCCTGAGCTCCTACCCGGGAAAAAATACGGTCCGTGATTCCCAGGCTTGTTTTGTCTGCAGGAACGAAACTTCCTATTTGTGCCATGAGAGCAATCAGGGCAACTTGTCGCAAATAAGTGGACTTTCCTGCCATATTGGGGCCGGTGATGATCATGATCTGCTGTTCCACCGAATCCAGAAAAGTGTCGTTGGAAATGAAACGAACCGAGGGGTCCATTCGCTCTATGAGAGGGTGCCGACCATTTTCAATAACAAGATTTCGATCCTCGGTGAATTCCGGCTGACAATAGTTATATCGGTGCGCTGTTTCGGCGAAGGAAGATAACGCATCAACCTCACTGATGACCCGCGCCATCCCCTGTATTCTGGAGCCCGCAAGAGAAACTGTGGATCGAATTTCTTCGAACAGGTTTTGTTCTAAAGCAAATATTTTTTCTTCCGCACCGGTGATTTCTTCTTCATACTCTTTCAGTTTAGGGGAAATATAACGCTCTGCATTGACAAGGGACTGTTTGCGAATATATTCGGCAGGTACGCGATCGCTATGTTTTTTGGTGATTTCTATATAGTATCCGTAAATTTTATTGAAACCGACTTTTAGGACGGGTATGCCGGTTTTCTCTTTTTCCTCCGATTCCAGAGCGGCGATCCAACTTTTGCCCTGCCGGGTTATATTTTTAAGCCGGTCCAGTTCCTCGTTACAACCTGATTTGATCAGGTTGCCTTCCTTAAGCCCAAGGGGTGGATCGTCCGAGATATTGCGTTCAATCAAATCGTAAATATTTTCAAGGTTGTCCCAGTTTTCCAGATAAGTCTGCACAGAAGCATAACTTTTAAGAACTTTGAATAAGTCCGGAAAAACTTCCAGCGATGTCTTCAGTGCTACGAGATCTCTTGCGTTGCAGGCCGACAGGGTGATTCGCCCCAGCAGCCTTTCCAGATCGAAGATTTTTTTCAACAGGTCGCGCAGTCCTTTTCGTCCAGCCGGATTGTTCTTGAAGTCTGCCACAATGCTCAGGCGTTGCTGGATTTTTTCTGTGTCTATCAGTGGTTTTAAAATCCATTCACGAATACGCCTTGCGCCCATGGGGGTTAGAGAGAGATCAAGCAGATCTAACAGAGAATTTTTTCTACTTCCTTCGCTGGACTGAACCAGTTCCAAACTCATCAGGGTACATTGGTCCAGGGCCATATAGTTGTGGGTAGGGAAAGGGGTGAGGGCGGTGATGTGCTCCAGAGGTGATTTCTGAGTTTCACGCAGGTAATGGATCAATGCCCCGGCTGAAGAAATTGCGGCCCTCATATTTTCACAGCCGAATCCCTCTAAAGACTGGGTTTTAAAATGCTCAACCAGATTTCTATAAGCTTCACCGAAAGAAAAGGACGCGTCCTCCCAAGTGTGGACAAACACCTCACCTGTTGGAAGCCAGGGTCGGGGATCATCTTTTAATGAGTCAGGAATGATGATTTCCCGCGGGTCCAGTTTCTGCAGTTCATCTGCAAGAATGGAGGGGTCCCCATTAATCTGGGTAACTTTAAAAACCCCTGTCGACACATCCAGTACGGACAGGCCGATCTCGTTTTTTCCGAAATACAGAGAGGCGATAAACTGATCACATTTAGGATCAAGAATATTGTCGTCCAGAATGGTTCCTGGGGTGATGACTCGAACTACTTCTCTTTTGACCAGTCCCTTGGCCTGTTTTGGGTCCTCTGTTTGTTCGCAGATGGCGACCTTCTTACCCGCTTTAAGGAGCTTAGTGATGTAAAGGGTCGCCGAATGATGGGGGATTCCGCACATAGGAACGGGGTTGGACTTTTTATTTCTAGCGGTGAGCGCGATTTGTAAAATGCTGGATGCGGTTTTGGCATCTTCATTGAACATTTCGTAAAAATCACCCATCCTGAAAAACAAAATGGAGTCGGAGTATTCCTTCTTGATGCCCCGATACTGTTGCATCATGGGAGTATCGTCTGGGGTGACTTTAAGACTTTTAGCCAAAATGCCCATATTGTTTATGAATTACAGGTTTTTAAAATGAGGAAGAAGCTTATTGTAGGTGGACTTCAGGTGCTCCGGGTGGACTTTGGTTTCCCCCAGAACGGGCATGAAATTAGTGTCGCCGGTCCATCGGGGAACGATGTGGCAATGAACGTGCTCGTCATAACCTGCTCCAGCCGCTTTGCCGATATTATATCCAATGTTAAAACCATCGGGATTGATTACGGCACGCAATATCTCGATACATTTGCGGGTCAGTAGGTTCGACTCTGTGGTCTCGCTGGTATCTTGCTCGGTCAAACAGCCGACATGACGAAATGGCGATACCATCAAATGAGCAGAATTATAAGGGAAAATATTCATGATAATAAAAGCCGACTGGCCTCGATAAAGGATATAGTTTTTTGTGTCCTCCTCCTCCTTGGGCAGTGAGCAGAAAATACATTCACCCGATTTTTCACTTTTGATATATTCCATCCTCCAGGGAGCCCAAAGTTGCTTCATGGTTTTTCCTAAGTGGTTGTATCAGGTCAGAAGTTGCAGGTATCCGCAAGTTTTTTGCCGGGGTAAATCATCGCGAACAATTCCCGGGTCTTTTTTCGCATTCTCTCTTCCTCCTGGTCGGAAATTTCATGATCATAACCCAGGAGGTGAAGGATACCGTGAATAAGCAATAAAGTTAATTCTTCTCCCAAGGACAGGCCGTGATCTTTAGATTGCTGACGGGCTGTCTCAAGGGAAATAGCGATATCACCCAGGACAGGTGCCCCAGGGGGTTCCGCTTCACCCTCCGAAAGCTGGGGAAACGATAACACATCCGTTGGGCAATCCATACCCCTGAACTGATGGTTCAGGTCGCGGATGCCCGGGTCCCCGACAAATAATATGCTGATTTCATGCTCATTGCAATCCAGAGAGCTCAGAATTTTTCCAATCTGTGCTTTAATTTCCTGGGTATCCACTTTGATTCCAGGGCATTCATTGCTGATTAAAATTTCCATATTGGTATCAAAGAGAGAGCAAAAATCAGTGGCTGTCAGGGTGATAGAACTATTCCTGCTCAGAATCAGTCTTGGCGTAGGCCGTGATAATTTTTTTCACCAACTCATGGCGGACGACATCCTTGGCCGAAAAATAAACAAAGTCGATGCCTTGAACTTTGTTTAGCAGGTTTTGCACATGGATGAGCCCCGAATCACTGTGTGTGGGGAGGTCGACCTGGGTAATATCTCCGGTGACAACCATTTTCGACCGGAACCCCAAACGAGTCAGAAACATTTTCATCTGTTCTTTGGTCGCGTTCTGGGCTTCATCAAGAATGATGAACGAATCACTCAAAGTTCTTCCGCGCATATATGCCAACGGGACGATTTCTATTGCGCCATCGTCCATGAGGTGCCTCAGTCGGTTATCTTCCATCATATCATTTAAAGCATCATAAAGAGGCATGAGGTAGGGGTTGATTTTTTCGGCGATATCTCCCGGTAAATAACCCAGCTTTTCACCGGCCTCTACAGCCGGGCGCACGAGCACAATTCGTTTGAACTTTTTTTTGAGCAAGCCCTCTACCGCCATTGCTACCGCCAGGTAGGTCTTACCCGTTCCTGCCGGGCCAATGGAAAGAACGATGTCGTCCTTTCTGATAGATTGGATGAACTGGTGTTGCGCAGGGCCTTTGGGGGTGATGTAACCCTTTTTCGGGGAAACGGCAATGCGTTCCGAAAAAATTAGTTTGAGGTCGACTTTAGGGTCTTCCGCCATAAGCCGGATGGCAAACTTCACGTCTCCGTTTTCGACCGGGAGGTTTGCCTCATGCAGTTTCTCCAATTGCATGAAAAGGTTTTCTACTGTTTCGACATCTCTCGGGCTGCCTTTGAGCCTGATATGGTTTTCGCGGGTGGTGATGCGGACGTTGAATTTTTTCTCAATCAGTTTGAGGTTGAGGTCCTGACTGCCAAACAGTTCCGGAATGAGTGCGTTGTTTTCGAGTACTAATTCTTTGGTATCCGGTTTCAAACAGGGTTCTCTCTATTCAGAAGATGAAAAATTTTGCAGGGCTCATCGCCGTGTTCCCTGTGGAGGAATCAGGTTCAAAAACTCACTGCGTGTCCTGGCATCTGCTTTGAAGGAGCCCAGCATGGCACTGGTGGTGGTGTAGGAATTCTGTTTTGCCACT
>Ga0233435_1000848_pt1 | contig 32989 bp, 17 predicted proteins | sample SI_122_August201_3_FD_182735 | JGI IMG/M metagenome (GOLD analysis project Ga0233435, IMG submission 182735) | Seawater microbial communities from Saanich Inlet, British Columbia, Canada - SI_122_August2016_135_MG | ecosystem: Environmental > Aquatic > Marine > Inlet | place: Canada: British...
CTAAAAAATATTAGGTACGCTGTTATGCAAGAGCTATCCAAAAATACCAAATTAAATGAAGGTCCAATGAAGGAAATTACATCGGGTGATGTTTTAACAGGTAGATCACTGTTTGCGGAATCCGAATCTTTTAAACCTCAGTTTAATTTAGTTGTTTGTACAAATTCAATGTTTGAAATTGATACAGTTGATGAGGGTACTTGGAGACGTCTTCGAAAGTGCGTTTTTGAATCTAAATTTATTGACGAAGGCGATACTAACGAATATAACGCAAAATATATATTTCCCAAGGACAAGACATTGTCCGAACAACTTTCCAAAATGGCCCCAATATTTATGAGTATGCTTGTAAGCAGAGCATTTAAAACTGATGGTGTTGTTGTTGACTGTGCTGAAGTTATGGAAGCAACAAATCAATATAGAAAAACGCAAGATAATATTTCATCATTTATTTCAGAGTGTGTTGTAAAAACAGAAGATGTATCAAATAAAATTGGTAAAACGGGAGTTAGAGAAGCTTACAAATTATGGCATAGTAATGAATATGGTGGAAAAAAATTACCAAAAATGGCAGAATTATATGAAGCAATGGATAAAAAATTCGGTTCACATAAAAAAAATGGATGGTCATATGCATCATTTGTTGAAGAGGATGAAGACGTTGACCTTAATACTCTTTAATAATATACAATTATAATACACAATTTAGTAAAATGTTAATTTAATAATTAAATTAACATTTATTATATATAGCACAATCATTGATAAATACTTTAGTTTTTTTTAAAATTTATGTATAAATACATGGTTTAAATATAAATAATTTAATTGTAATATAAATAGTATATGTAGTATAATTATATGATTAATTAATGGAACAAAATACACCAATTAACACGGAAATTAATAATATTCCGTCTGCTCAGCCTATAACTAACACATCTAATATTAAAGACGATTGTTCTCCAGAACAATATTATTTTAATTCGTGGGATGAATTAGAAACTAATAATAATATTTTAAGAGGAATCTATGCATATGGATTTGAAAACCCCAGTGAAATTCAAAAAAAAGCTGTTAAGGCAATTTGTTCTGGAAAAGATGTTGTCGCTCAAGCTCAATCGGGAACAGGAAAAACTGCTGCATTTTCAATTGGAGTTCTTAATAAACTTGATGTATCTATAAATAAAACCCAAGCAATTATTATTTCCCCCACAAAGGAACTAACAAATCAAACGGCAAAGGTTATTCGCTCACTTGGAAATATGATGGATGGGCTTCGGGTTCAGGAGTTGTTTGGGAAATGTGATATAAATGAGGGTAATTCATTTAATCGCATCGTCCCCCATATAATTTGTGGTTGCCCCGGAAAAATATTTGATATGATGTATAGAAATAAACTTTCTATTTCACATATTAGTATTGTTGTTCTGGATGAAGCAGATGAGCTTTTATCTCGTGGGTTTATTGACCAAATATTTTCTATTTTTCAAAGATTTCCCAATAACATTCAAGTTGTACTTAGTAGTGCTACATTTCCTACAGAGAACGACGACATTGTTTCAAGATTAACTCATAATCCTATTCGCGTTGAAGTAGCAGCGGAACAACTTTCATTAAAAGGAATTACACAATATTATGTAAAAGTAGATGACGATTCAGACAAGTATGAAACCCTTAAACATATTTATGGATTTATTTCACTATCTCAGTGTATAATTTATTGCAATAGTATTTCACGAGTAAATGATTTACACGAAATGATGACAAATGATTCATTCCCAGTTTGCTGTATTCATGGTGGAATGGATAAACAAGAACGAAGTAGGTCATTTAATGAATTCAAAAGTGGTGAAAAAAGAGTTTTAATTTCATCAAATGTTACTGCTCGAGGAATTGATATTCAACAAGTAAGTACAGTTATTAATTTCGATGTTCCAAAAAGTCCTCACACATATTTACATCGCATTGGTCGAAGTGGGCGATGGGGAAGAAAGGGAGTTGGAATTAATTTTGTTTCGCGTGAAGATATTTCTTCAATGAAATATATTGAAAATCACTATCAAACAGAAATTATTGAAATGCCTTCAAACTTAGATAATATATGTTAAATACACTTTTTTTAACAGTTTAATAATTATAAATAATAATAATATCACATATTTTTATTTATTGCTCTTATATAATATAGTAATAATGGATTCCGCTCAAAGTTCGGATAACTCTGTTAAGGAGAATAACACGCGTATATTAAATGATATACAAAAACTCCAATTAATCGAACAAGACATTTTTAAAAAATTAGAAGCATCTTCTATTAATGAGTTATCATCAAAACAACAAATTAAATTGATTGAAAAAATTAATACAATTTCTAATATGCGCATCAATTTATATCGTACATTAAATGGAATAAACTCACATTATAAAAACGCAATGGACACAACTCAAAGTATTCTTAAAAACCAGGAAATGTCTGTTCATATTGCAGAAAATGAATTAAACAGAGCAAAAAAACAATTGGAATCACTTGAAGCTCAGAGGGTAAACAAAATACGAATGATTCAAATTAATGATTACTATGGAAAACAATATGAAGAACATACACAGTTTATGAAAATATTAATTTATATGCTTATTCCAATTGCAATACTATTATACTTAAAAAATGCAAGTATTTTGCCTGAAAAAATATATTATGGACTTGTTATTGTTATATCTATTTTTGGGTCATATTATTTATCAATAGTGTTTTATTCAATTATTTCAAGGTCTTCTATGAATTACGATGAATATAAATGGAACTTTAATGCCAATTCTGTAAAAACATCCGACAATAGTGATGTAACCGATGATAATGCGTCTGACCCATGGAATATCCCGAATGTTGGTAGTTGCTATGGAGCAGCGTGTTGTTCAACTGGTCAGATTTATGATTCGTCGGCAAGAGTTTGTAAAATTGATGAATCATATAAGTCTGATGTAGAAAACTTTGAAACACAAATAAATGAACATCCAGAAATTTATTCAAAAAAATATTATAAATCAGATGTTAACCTATAATAAATAAGGTTTAATTTAAGATAAAAAAGACATAAAGGTTTATTATATATAATATATAGTAATTATATAGCATTGTCATTATATTATCAATGTCTATTTCATATAATTCAATTTGTGATATTATTAATACCAATTTTACATTTAATATTCCAGTCAGCTTTCTTTCCGAATTAGAAACGGTTACTCGTCTCGTTGATAGTAATTTTATTACGCCTGTATTATGGGATAATATTAGTGACACTGAACTTAAGTTTTGTTCATCAACAATTCCTGGTCATTCTTTATCACTAACGTCATCAACCCCGTTTAGAACAAATTTATCTTCTCATAATAATGAGGACAAATTTGAAGTTGTACATAAACGAAAAAAAGCACATCGTTATAATAAAAAAAGTTCATCATCTTATGTTAGGGGGGCAAATGATAAATCATCATTTACAGCTACCAAATTTAAGCCCAAAACAGATTCGGAAGTAAATATAGATGCAGTGCGTGTTCTTTTAAATAAGCTGACTAATAAAAATTATATTACTATGGTTGAATTAATTACAGTAGAAATTGATAAAATTGACCAATATAATTTACATGGTGATATTAATGTTGGAACAATAAGCAAACAAAAAATTGGTGAAATTATTTTTGAAATTGCGTCATCAAATCGTTTTTACTCAGAAACGTATGCGGAGTTATTTTGCGAATTAATTAAACGATATCCAACTTACAACGATATTTTACAAACAAATATTAATATTTTTATTGAAATGTTTTCAACAATCAAATTTGTTGATTCAAATAAAGATTATGATTTGTTCTGTCAAAATAATAAATTAAATGAAAAAAGAAAAGCATTGGCTTTGTTTTTTGTTAATTTAATGAACAATGGACTTATTCAAATTGATGTAATTTCAAGTATTTTAAATACACTTTTATCTCAAGTTTTTTCTGGAATGATGGACACAACCAAAAAGGAAGAAAATGATGAAATTTTTGAAACAGTTAGTATTTTATTTCAGTCTGTAAATAAATATAAAACAGCTCCTTCTCTTAGTGTAGGCGAATTTATTACAGCGGGTGACTTCATTAAACACATAACAAGTGTAAAAACAAAAACAACTCCTGGTATTTCTAACAAATCTATTTTTAAATGTATGGATATGCTTGGTATTTAAATGTATAAAATGTAATTTAAATAAAATATAATTTATTTTTTTTTAAAAAAATTATATATGATTGTAAATTTTAAAATTACATAACGGATAATTTACTTAATACTTGTAAGTATTTCATTGTCATTTGTTGATTTAAAGAATCCATTTGACTAACTGGACCTCTTAAACGTTCAATAATTTGTTTAATCTTGTCGGATTTACCAGATACATCCGCTGTTGTAATATCATTTGAATAATCTTTATCAATAAAAAAATTAATATCACCCATTTCAATTTCATTTGAATACTTATCTGTAATATACTTAGCCCAGCTTGAGCGTAGTAATTTGGGATTTGCTCGTTTTACAGTTGCAATGGTATTTGATGCATATAAAATATCGGGGTCATCTGGGAATACTTTTAAAATATCAACAATAAATTTGTCAAGCTGTTCGTTAAAAACTTTGGTAATGTTAGACATTGTAATAAAATCAATTGTTTATTTATAATAATAATATATGTTTTATATTTATATTTAAACTCATTTATGACTAAGTATTATTGAATCGCATTTTCTATACTCTAAAGAAGTAATTGACATTGTACTACTTTGAATAATTTCACAAATATCGCCTGGTCGAAGTCCAATTAATTGGGCAATTGGGTCAAATCTTGAAATAGTTTTTAGTTTATTTTCTGTCCCTGGATATGTTTTAAATAGTTTATTTTTTTCATCAGCTGATAATTTCCGATGAGGGGGGACCAAAGAATGATTTAACGCATTAAATTGCAAACGACGAATTCCATATAAAATAACAAAACGGTTTTGCCTAAACCATAAATTGTTTAACTCTGACATATGAGAATCGCTATTATTATCTTTTATAGTGACAATAAATAATGTATCATTTGAGGTTAATACTTCCTCTATTGAAAATAACTCTTCTACTTTTTTATTAATAGCCTGAACCTGAAGTGACGATTTTAAATAATACCATATATAAATTTTGTCACGTCTATCGGTTTCGGGATTTGGTTCATTTTTATCAAGAACCATATGCAACGATTCAGATTGACGCATCATTGATATTTCATCAATGCTAAACTTTTCATATTCTGATGTATTATATCCAACGGTTTTCATAATTTCTAAAAGATTTCTTCTTGATTTAAAAATGACTTCATCGTCAACAAATGTAGATGGATTATAAGATGACATTTTTAATAAGTGTGTATATTATACGATTTATATTTATATAGTATTTTATTCATTTTTTTTATTGTTTAAATAATTTGTTTACACCCAAAAATATTAGTACTATTCGTGTATTTTTGATGAAGTAAATCCTCTTAATATAGCGATTTCGGGAGTCATCATCCACTCCATATTTTTGTATTTTGTTATATGATAAAGACGCATAATAACTTCATAAAATACACATAATTCAGACTGAAGCATAATTTTATATATACCATGACGTTTTAACATATCTTTTGTAATAATATCACCTCCATCACTTAGTCCATTAATATTTTTAATTGCTGTTTGTTTATTCATCTCATCGCATCTTGCCCCAATATTATGAGCTGTTTTATTTTTTGTAACAACACTTCGCTTAAAAATCATATAATTATTATTTTTTTCATACCCAATAAATCCTAAATTAAGATTTTCATTTAATAAATGTTTTCCCGTTTCTTCAGACGTATAAAAATTCATAATTTCAGACTTATTTTCCAAATACTTTAATAACGGCTCATCATCATATACAACGTCCCATTTACTATTTTCTTGATTAAACAGTAGAAAGTGACGAGAAAATACATTTGTTTTTAATGACAGTGTATACGAAAGCATATATATTTTATTTTGAGATACCTGAATAGAACAATTATCAAAGTATTTTCGAGCATATTGAGCCCATGGAGCAGATATATCGTTTTTTGTGTCATATAAATAGTTAATAAATTGTAATTTTGTATTAAATGGAATAGTTTCAACCATATGTTCTGTTAATAACTGTCCTATTAATGGACGAATATTTGTTTCATAATTTAGTCCGGGAATTACTAATGATTTTGAGCTAAGTTTATGAATAATAATACCAAAATTTTTAAACCATATTAAGGATAAGTCGATTTTTTTATTTCCCGAAGAATTTTGTGGGTCTTTCATGAATAAAAATGAGGTTTCATATCTTAGTTTCATATCTTTTATAATAGCAAAAACTGATGAGGATGGTTTAGTTGTTTGATTTTTTGAATTAGTTGAATTAGTTGAATTATTAACATTATTTGCAGTATTATTAATTGGTTCATTTAAATTTGTTTGTACAGGATTAATTAAATTTGTATTTTCCATATTAAACTCAACTGCACTTCTATCGTGTGTTGCTGGAATACTTCTATCAAATATTGACAAAGTTGTATCTGATATTGTAGATGGTTGAAAAAAATAGTATTCATCTATGTTAACAAGAGAACCAACTCGTCCATATTTATCTGTCAACACTTCATTTGGATTTTCAAGCATAATTGATAGTGCCGCGTAAATGCGCGCATTTGAATATTTTGTTGTAACTTGAACTAATTGAATAATCATATCCCTATGATAAAAAAACTCAAGTGTAAATAATTGTTTAATTTTACGTATAATTATATCTGCGTTATTAAATACAAATAATGTTGAATTAGTTGATATATCTTTGTTATTGTTATTATTTATTTGAACTACACTACCATCTGCCTTAATGGGCTTATATTTACATGTATCCATATAATCACATGAAGCAGAGTTTGGTGCATCTCCAATATTAAATTTTGAAAGTTCTTGTCCAGTTGAGAGAACTTGACGAACACTTCCAATGTTCATTTCTTTCATTGTTTCTTGCGTAAAATTTAACTGACCTTGATTAATAATACAATCAACTGCAGTTTCTTTAAGAATTCTTGTTATTTTTCCTATTTGGACAGCCTTTTTCTCTGCCGTTCGATAAATATGCATATCAGCAAGCTCAACCTCATCATTTTCAAACATTGTTGAATACATAAATATTTGAACATTTCGAGAAACGAATGGTAGGGCTTTATGACTCATATTTCGAACAGCTCGTCCAATAACCTGTTCAATGCGACTCATATTGTACCATGGATCTAAAATATGAACTTGTCGGATATATTTTAAATCAATACCTTCTGAACCAGCCGTGGAAATAAGAATAACTTTAATATTCTCTCCATTTGCATTTTCTTTTGCAATAGCTGCTTTTATATTGGCGTCATTTTTTGGAGATAAAAACGAATTACCGCTAATAATAATGTATGATGCTTTACTATTGTTTTTTGACAATGGATTAAGTTTATAATCCACTAAAGGTGATGGTGGTGTTTGAAACAAAGAGTTTGAGTTATAACGTGAGAACCCAAATTCTTCTAATGCAAGTGCCATTGGAACAAGACCGCCCTCAATGTACTGAGAATAAACTAATGATATACCTTCAGATAAATTATCAATTACATTTTTAATTTTCCAACTATATTTACCAATCATATCTAAACTAAAAAAACGAGGAAATGATTCTGCATATTCTTTATTATAAGAATATGTACCGGTTTTTGACACATCAACAACTCGTTGTAATCCATATGCCCCAGTTAAAGAACCCCGTTCTGGTATATTTTCATAAATTATACTATCATCGTCGTCCGTATTATTATCATTTGTATTATTGTCATCTATATCATCATCATCTATATCATCGTCATCAGTCATATCGTCATCTGTCATATCGTCATCTGTTAATTCAAATTCCGAATTACTATTACTATCAGATTCATAGTCACTTAAACTTATGTCAGTATCTGTATTATATTCGCTTGTATCACTATCATTCATATTTGTTCCACCACTTGTGTCGCGTTGTATTTTCTGTCGTTGTGTATGATTATTTTTTTGAATTTCAATTGTATATGTATTTAAATTATTAGATTCGTCAATAGATTCGTCAATAGATTCATCAATAGATTCATCAATAGATTCATCATCTTGGTCTGATAATATATCGAAATCTAATTCTACCTCAGAGTCTGACTCCAAATCTGAATCAATCTGTACTATATTATTTTGATTGATACTATTTTTTTTATTGTTTTGTTCTTGATTATCATCATCATTATCATCATCATCATCAATAAATAAGTTGTCCTTTTCTTTATTTTTATGTATTAATTGACTCAAATTAATTTTTGGCACAGGATATGAAATAATTAAAGACATAATTGGAATTTGAAGAATACTATAATTAAGTGAAGGTAATGTTGGTTTTATTGTCTCAGACATAGGTTCATTTGTTATTTTTGACCCTTTAAAATCCTTCTTGAATGAACGAATAATAAAAGAATATATACACTGCTGACACTCACCACAATTATTACAATTAGGAAGGGTCGAAACATACAAGTCCAGGTAATTTATTTTTTCAGATGGAGGAATAATCATATCATTCATTTGAATTTTTGGAAATAAAAAACGTTCATTTCTTGTACTATTTAAAGGCGAAAATAAACTTGGATAAATTCTATAAGGAAATGTAAATGGGTTTTCCCCCTTCACGGCTGAAATATAACCAGTTATTTTTTGAATAAATAATTCCTTTCCCGTTTTAGTAAAATTTACATTGGGTGTAAATATATCTGAAACTAAAATTGGAGGTCGCCTGTCTGCTATATTCATAAGGTTAACTAACCAAATAATTTCTTTATAGCTATTAAACATTGGAGTTGCTGATAATAAAAGTAACCGAATTCGAGAGACATTACGAACCATATACTCAAATTGAGCTCCTATTTTTTTCATTTTTCCATCTTCAGACATTCGAATATTATGAACTTCGTCAACAACAATTAGTGAATTTTCAAATGTTCTTTCTAATATATTATTGGAAGTTGTATTTGAACGAAGTCGTAAAATAATATTAGAAAATTCTTCATACCCATAAAATGTATAATATGTTTTAATAAGTGCATTTACCTGTGTTATAATTGTTTTTTTTGAAATATTTTTTAATCCCGTAGGATTTATTTCTTTAAGAAGTTCATTTCCAGTGCATGAATTTATGCTCCACACACCATTTTGTTGAATTAATTTAGTTTTATCAAATAATTGTGTTTTAAAATTATTACGAACATTTTCAGAAGCAATAATAATAATTTTATTTCCCATTGAAGTACGAGGACCATTTCCTGCTTCCATTTGTTTTAAATATTGTCGCATTTCTTCACATACGCCAATCGCAGAACATGTTTTTCCTGAACCAAGTCCATGAAATAATAATAAACTATTATAAGAAGTATGTATTGAGAGAAAATTTTTAATAAATAATTGATGAGGCTGCAACTCAAACTCTGCAGAAGAAAGTTTATTTGCATATTCCTCCACACTTAATGTTTGGTCAATGTCTCCATTATACGACGTTGATGAAAATTCAACCTTATTTGAAATTTTTTCAATAAAATTGGGGTCAGATAAAACAGGATATATATATTGATTGTTTAACATTTGTGAGTGAGATTGAGATTGGGATTGTTGATTATTACCACCAGATTGTATTTTTTTGCGAATTTTAATTACATAACCAGTAAGTTCGTCAATCATACTTTGTACAATTTCAGTATCTGTTCGCATTGGAGGCATATGAATTGATACAACTGATTCATGTTTATGTCCGCTTCTGTCAAAATCAATTAAAAATACTCGTTTTTCATTATTTAAATATACAATATTATCATATGAAATATCATTATGATAAAAAGATTGTTTGTTCATTTGAATGACAGAAATATACAATTCTTTAAGAGCCTTAATTAAAGACTCATATAAATTAATATTATCGGAGGCGTCATGTATTTGTTCGGAAGACAGTTCATCATATGCATATGTTTCCATTATGTCGGTATATTTATTTAAAGCAATTCCACCAAATTTTGAAAACAAAAGTGTATCTAATTTTTTTCCACCTTTTGTTAAAGAAAATAAACTGTCACACATATAAACTGGATAAATTGCATGATTTGGAATAGTTCGCCTAATTTCACTTGATGCATTTAATTCTTTTTCGGCATTTTCTTTTGTTGTTAGTTTGGATACAAAACCAGTTGAATCAAAATTACTTATTTCTTTACAAGGTAATGCGGGATAATATACTATTCCTGATATTCCTTGACCTAATACCTTATATTTGTCTGAAATATTGTCACTCATGATACTATAATATGATATTTATATAGTATATTATAATATATTATTCTACAGTATTACTTATACGAATTGGAATTTATTTTTTTTGTTTTTTATTATATAGGGCGTTTTTTCATCGCCATATACCTAATAGTAATATATGACAATATTCCTAAAAAAATAGAAAGTAGCCAAATTGGTAAAATGGTTTTATTAGTAAACCCAATACCAAATGAGCGAATCCCCCCATCTGGTGTATACAAACATGCTGGTTGTCCATACTGTATTCCAAAAAATGTTATTAAAAATAATATAATTGATAACAGTACTGTATTTGACCTAATAAATCTCGACATATTATAATATATTTATTATATATTATGATATTATTATTTATGTTTACACCTTTAAAAATTTAAAACGCCGACTTTATAGATAGTTTTTCTTTATTTTTCTTGTCTTATTTTTTGGTTTATATTTTTTTAGACGCTCATAAACTCCCTAGTCTTCACTTTTATGTTTAACCATATAATTACATATTACATTTAAAAATTTTAAAATCTTTATCCCAATAGTTAGAATATTCTGAATTAACTAATCCATTTCCTCTATGAAATTTCGTTGAAGCGTGTTTTCTTGATGGAATCTTCCAGTTATTATATAATTGTGTTAAATATAATTCGCTATTTAGTGGTATGTTGTAATTTTTTCCGTTTAAATTTTTTTTATCTAATTGTGGAAATGCCGGATTTGTATATATATCACAATAAAAATTACTATATTTAGTTTTAATACTAATCATATTACCATCTTCATTGTTGGGAAATCCATCTAATGTTCTTGTTCGTTTTAATCCATATTTAATAAAATCAATAGATTTTAATTTATCCCAACTTGATAAGTGTATTGTTACATCAATATCGGTATCCTTCTCCATTAATCCATTTTCTCTTATACAACCTAATAACGTCCCACAATCTAAATAATAAGGTATATTATTTTCATCCATAATATCAACCACCTTACCTAATAAATAGTTCATTAAACCTAATTTATTCTTTTTAAAATCTCTTAATTTAGTTGCCGATATTTCGTTTGAATACGGTAAATATTTTATAGGCATAATGCTTTTAATATAATCAATAGCTGGAAAATTTTTGTTATCATCTGCTCTCATAAAACACCAATTCATTTTATATCCTATTAAATTTTGACCCCATCCATGATTATTATCTGTTCTTGTAACAATTATATTATTATCTTTACAATAATATTTAAATGTATCTTTGTATTTGTGTATTAAAAATAATTCTCCAATATAATTATTTTTTATTATTTTACTATTAGTTTTTGATGAACCTATTTCTATTGATAGTAAGTCTTGATTAAAATTATTTAATATATAATTTTGTATAGCTTTTGTTGGGTCTACACTATCAATCTCGAATACATCGTGTGCATATTTTTCTAAACTTTTTTTACGATTATCATAAGAATCAATATCAGAAATATTTTTTAGTTTTTCAATACTATTATTATCATGTAATCCTACAATAATTTTTTCAGTATGTTTTTGCATGTTTTCTAATAATTTTATATGACCTTTATGTAATTTGTCAAAACAACCAATTGTGAAAATATATTCAAACATATATATATATTATATATATAAATAATTTTTTAGTCAGCGTTTTAAATTTCTAAAAGTGTAAAAAAATATGCATTAAATATTTATGTTTTTAATATACTGATAAAATTCATTCATGTAATTATTACTGGTTAATCTCAAAACTTTGTTTCTTAATGGTTCAGTCAAGTCTTTAAATTCAATAGCATTTTTATAAGTCTCCCAGTTATCAGCATCAAAAAGTAGTTGTTCGTCCATTAATTCTGTTGAAATCCCTACACGAGTTGATATAATCGGTGTATTTGTTAAACCACATTCAACAATTGACCTTGGACACCCTCACATCGTGAGGCAACTAAGTATAAATCTAAACAATTATATAAATTATTAATAGTATTGAGAGAAACCATATTAAAATATTTATATCTAATTCCAGCTTTTGTTAATTCATCAATAATATATTCTCGGCGAAGTCCTGTTAAAACAACACATATGTTTGGATTTGTTTTAAACATATCCTTAACAATATTAACAAATATATCAGGTCCCTTTGACAACTTGGGCATATTTGTTTGTCCTTCAGTATCTTTTTGAAAACTTCCAATTAAATAATCTGATGAGTTAAACCCAAAGTATGGCCTAATAAGAGCTTTATTACTTAGTGAAAAATAATTAATATCATTTATCCATAAAAATTTACGACTTGTTTTTTCAACAGGAAAATATGGTTGCATGTCATTCATCGTATGACTACAAATCGCATGAAAATGAGACCCATATGTATTCATAAATAAAAATTGTTTGGTTAGCTGTCCCAATTTAACTTTGTCTGGGTCAATATGGTGCTGAGTAAAAATAACTGTTACTAATGGGGATAATAGATATGAAAGCCATATGTCCCGTTTAACTTTTGGAGGGGTATACCTTAAATTCCACGGAGCCAGGTACCAAATAATATCAGCCTCCATGGGATTATTAGTTGTTATATTTGGAAATGCCTTATAAAATTCTTCTTTGAGTACATCACATATCCATTTTTCATTTCCAAATTCTGGATGGTTTTTTCGAATTTCGTCTGAAATAATAAATATCTTGCGAGGCCTAAATACAGTTTTAATAAATGTATCAACATATGTTTTGGGTGTATATTGGTTTGCCCAATTAATGCCTACATCACGCTTATTAATAATATTATCTTTGTCAAATGTTTGAACTACTCGAGTAATAATATCTGTTATTTTATTATTTGACATTTTATCGTGGATTGGAACAATAAATTCATTGAAATTATCTTGTCCATCGTATTCAGGCTCGTCACCAATAATAATTCCACCAGCCATCGGTATTTCAACATATTTTCCAAGACGGTATTTATATTTTGATGTACATGCAATGCATATTTTACTTCGATTAATTATTTTATTATAATCAATCTGAGCAATACTTTTAAAATTTGTAAACCCAGAATATCCTGGATGAGTATACACATGAACTTTAAATTTGTTAAATCGTTTATCTTTAAGTAAAATATTATTAAGGCGGTATTTAAGAGGATAATGCTTCTGTTTTGTTACACCTGATATTAGAATGTCAATATCTTTATTTATATTTGGACATGGTTTAAAAATAGATGGGTTTGCGCAATGTGGAATATAAAAGAATTGAGGTTTATTTTGTGTATTGTTTTTTTCAAGAGAACTTAAGTATTGTTTATAATCATTATGATGATGACATATAACAATATCAGTTTTACTATTATTAATTTCTTTGTTTGTCCATTCATTGTCCCACATTTCATTATATCTTAAACATGTTTTAAATGGGAATTCACTTCCATATGTTATATTAAATGATAAATCAAAATTATATTGACTATCTAATGGTTTATACCACATAACTAATTGAAATGGGATCCCTAATTGAATAACATTCAATTGAAGTGTTATATCATTACTAAAATTTAAAAATCCTGGACCAGTTAATGTTAAACAAATGTTATTATGTTTTCCAAGTTCTTCAATAACCCAAAATCGAACTCTGGACATTTTTGTCATCCAATACTTTGCATCACATACATACGCAATATGAATTAAATTATTGTTATTTGTATTATCCTTTTTTATAGATGATTGAGTAAACGAATTTAAATATTGGTCAAATTCAATTAATACATTATATGGAATAGACCTATCAAAATGGGTTTCTTGTATGTGAGTAAATGTATGTGACATGCTTATTTTATCAATTGGCTGATTAATTGAAAATTGTTCTATTTTTTTATTATGTTTATTTCCGTTAACTTCACCATATATAGACGATAAATTCATAATATCATGATTAATCCATAAATGGCGATAAAGTCCATTTTGAAACCATGGTTTATACATACCAGACCAATCCAGCACATCAGTTCCTACAATTTCTGTTTGTTCCCATGATTTACGCATTGAACCAAGGTCTTGTAAAGTTGAAATAATTTGATTAATATTTTTTATTTTATCATAAAACACAATATTTTGAAGAGACATAGTAAATAATTTATAAATACCACCTTCTGTCTTATTATGAACATTAATAATACGTATTATATCACGATACACATTTTTCCATAATGTACAATTTGCAATAAATGGTGCACCCATAAATACATATTCATCATTATTTATTGTTGTTACACCCTGAATTAAATCACTCCAATCACGAGTACAATCTAAAATAGAAGACATTTTAATAATAATTTGCTTTTTATTATTGGAGCATACACGGTCAGCCTTTCCAGCATACATTGGAGCAGTAACATTAAACAATAATAGTTTTTCAATTATATCATATTGAACAATTGAGTCCGAATCCAAATACATTACTTTTTTATATTCAGTAAATTCACCCAATAACATCCGTGATAAATTTCCAAGATTCAATAAATGACCACCCCCATTGTAGCATTTCGATTGAAACAAAATTGGGTCTAAAATTTCAGGAGTTATATAAATAACAGCAATATCTAATTCAATATTCATTTCACGCTTAAACTTTAATATCATTGCAGGAATAGATGAATAACAACATTTAAATGGAACAATAAAGTTAAAACGAGCTCTATCAACATACTGACTATTTATAATAACCGAATGAAGAACCGCAAACATACCAACTAAATAATTTTGGTCGGAGCATAACACAATATTGGGTTGGTCATCATTTGATAATAAGTTAGTTGTATTGGGTCTACGGTCGTCAAAATCTCTAACTGTGGTCTGTATGTTTTTTATATGAGTTAAAATATCTCCAAATACATATACAGAAACATTTTCTCTGGTTTCAGAAGATATGTTGAGAGAAAATACATTAATTCCTTTAAGTAGCTTTGTTGACGTGCCATTAATGTGAATAAATAAATCGTCTGTATTTTTAATTGTAACTGTAATAATATTATTTGTATATGGAACAGATATTTTTAATTTATTTGCATAATATGATTGTGTTTTTGTTAATTGTAAAAGTGTTGTATAATATTGACTCGTGCATCGTTCGGAATGGAATGTTTCGCGCGCCTTTATTACATTATTTGTATAAAAAGAATAATGTTGTTTAATTTTATTTATTTTTTCAATTAAATCAACAACTGAACTTGAATCGGGTTCAAACATTTCACCTATTATATAAGACGTCATCGTACATAATTCTTTAGCCCCCCCGGGGGCATTGGAATATAAAACTGGAAGACCACATGATATGGCTTCAAGAACATGATTAGGGCATGAATCATAACGAGAATCAGTTAAATATATATGGCATGAATTAAGTTCTTTATTAATTTGTGAAGGCACAAGAGGACCAATAATAGGTAATTTTGAAAATTCGTCAGGGACTGACTTACCAATAAATACAAATTCAATATTTGAGTCAGGATTATCTTGTGTATATTTCCATAAATTGTAGTAGGTTTGGTATCCTTTGTTGGGATTATTACTCCAATGATGAGTTACAATTTTTAATTTATTGTTACTATTTATTTTATCCATACACATATCATTTCTTGAATGTGCTTGAAATGTATTTGGACAGCACCCATTTATAATAACCGTATTATTATTATCTAATAGTTTCATATTTAGTTTTTGCAACTTTGAAACGTAATACTCTTTGATAAATTGACTATTAAAAATAAAATAATTAATCTCAGAAAAATATTTAATAATTTCTGTTTCTCTTGAACGTCCAGATAAAGCAGTTGCTGTTGGGCGAGTTATATCACAATCATTTACTCGAATAACTATTTTTCCACGATTATTTAATTCTTGACTATTTCGGTAGTTTACAACATCTTCTAAACTATACTTTTTAAAACCATCGCGAGACTTAAATGGGTCAATAATAATATATACATCAATATTTTCACATAATTCATATACAACATTAAATTCACTTACATCTGAATTAAGATGTGTCATAATATAATGTACTGAAATGTTTCCACCACCATATGCAACTGATGAATTTGGTTTAAAATTAATAAAAACACATTTTTTGGGTGTATTGATTTTATTACTTACTTTATTGTGGTTCACAGTTGTATTTACATCTTTACTTGAAATAATTGTTTGAATTGTTTTTAGATTTTTTAATATACATGGATGTTTTTCGTACAAACTTTCGCAATGATTATATGTATTTAACGATAAGTTATTCCACTCACTTATTGTAATACTATATGCACGGTTTAATACATCTTTTACATTATACTTGTTATTTGTATCAAATAACTTACTAATGTTATTAAATGTCATATCTGTTTTTATGGAATCATATGTATTTCCAAAAAAATCAAATGTAAACCCATTTATTCCGTCAAATATAATTTCATTAATTCCATTAATATTACTGTGAATGCATGGAATTCCAATTGATTGTGCTTCTATAACAGAAAATGGCTTACCTTCTGTAACAGAAGCTGAGATAACATAATCAACTTGTGTATATAATTCATTTAATTTTAGCTTATCAAAATATCCTAATAAAACAATGTGTTCTGTTATGTTTGTATATTCGCATGTACCAGTCCCAACAATTAACAGTGTTATTCTTTGTGATGATGTCTGATTAAATAAATTAACACCATCAATTAAACATTGTACGTTTTTTTCATTTGATAGTCGCCCAACAAACGCGATTTTATATGAAAAATTGTTTTTTGGTGCAATCATATTTGGTTTTTTTTCATATGCGTGGTTATTATACAAATAAATATTAGGTTCAAGTTTATTATATCTAAGTAAATTTGCATGAAAACTATTAATAGTTAAAACAGCTTGAATTTTATTTTGGTTTTTGCAAATTATAGTATTAAATGGGTCCATTGAATTATGACACAAACAAATAATTTTTTTATTTATGTTCCACAAAAGAGCTTCATTTAGTTTATTATTAATAATACAATCAAAATGCGTATCGTTAATATATTTTTCAATACTTTCACGAGTTGAATGTTGTACAATAATACAATTTGGTATATCATTATTTAGTCTATTATAATTAAAATTATATGATGAGTTTGATAAAAACAATGTAGGAACCATTTGAGATAAATTATTTTCTCCAGGTCTTGATTGGGATAATACAACTACATCATATTCATAATCGAGCATTTCAATCATTTGATGAGATGTTTTTTGAACACCTCCATAACCAAGTATTTTTTTAGATAACATTAACGCTTTTTTTAAATGCAACGGCACCTTAGTTAATGCATACAATACTTTTTGTAAATATTGATTATCTAACTGAGTTCCATAGTAATAAGCGCAACATAAAATAAACAATTTTCGATTAAACGTACGAATAATGTGTGTTTTATTTAAGATATTTGGAAGCCATTTAATATACTCATTATAAAACAAGTTTAATCCTAATAAATTAATTGGAACGCCAATAACTCCATAAAAGTAATAAATATGAATAATTAATTCACAACATAAATTATGAGACAAATCATTACACAACTCATAATAATATGGCGACATTCCAATAATAGAAGTTGAAAATGACGACATTTTTATTATGTCCCTTATATTCATAATAGATGTTTCTTCAAGTTGTACCGTTATTGCCAGTTCAAAAATACTTGGTGTATCAATTAAGTATGTTATAATACTATTGGGTGTGCAATTAAATAATTTATTTGTATTTGAATCGTAAAACGTATGAATATTTCCAACAATATATTTAGTATTTTTTTTAAATAACATATACTTATCAATATTTTCATAGTTAATTGGAATTATATAAGGCTCACTATTACAATTAGTTGCTGATAAATTAGAATTAATAAGTTGTTGACCTGTAGATATTGTATCTGGGACATTAATTAAATGGTCGTCAAACAATGAAACTGTTATTTGAGATAACTCACTGCTTATTTTACATCCATTAAATACTGCTTCAACTATTACATTACTACAAGATTCATAAAAACTGTCTTGGCGTATATATTTTATCATTTTATAATAAGACTTTAATTCAGAATGATTTAATAATCCAACACACTTAAAATTATTTCCATAATCACTGTAAATATTACTATTTTTTCCTATTAAAATAACATTCTGTTTATTTTTTAAAAATTCAATACTTGTAGCAATATTTTTTATTGGTCGTGTAAAATCACTTACAATAAGACCATATTCATATGGACGATTATTAAATGTATCACATACATTAGGTATTAATTGTTTATAAAATGGGATAAATGTGCTGTACAGAACATGCGTATTAATGTTATAACATTGTTTTAGTATATCACGTGTATGATTACATGATGTATATGATATTTGACAATTTTGAATCGTATTTATAACATCCGGATTTATAAAATACCGATGCTCTCCTATTGTTTTTAAATTTGTATAGTACGTATTCATTTTATTTGTGTAAATTCCTCCAATAATAAACATTTTATGACAATTTGGTAATTTATCAAAAGGAAGTTGTAAAGGAGACTTAAAAATAATTAAATCAGGCTTGAAATTAAATATTTGTTTTATTGCATTGCTTATATTTAAAGAAGTCAATATTGATGATGATATATTTGGTTCATTTAATTCTTTAAATGGATGTTCAAACAGGTAGGGTTCATAATTAAAATAAATAGAATGAGTTGTATGATTATGTTGTTGAATAAACTTTTGGAGATTATGACATAATGTTGCGGAACCTCCATATCCAGGCATGTCTCCGCTTAAAAATAATATTTTTTTATATGGAGCAATTGATAACATAAATGTGTCAATATTATTATATTTATCATTTAAATCATTAAATAAATTAGGTTCTGGAAATAACTGAACTTTATTATTTTTATTTTCTATTGGATTTATTACAGAAATAGTATTATCACACTTAGAATTATGAGCATATTCAACAGTTGATGTATTATTTGACTTAGTAGATTTTAATAATTTATACATAGTTTCACACCAATGGGTAAATGCATGTACTTCTAACCAAACAAGAGCGCCCCGAGTTCCCTTTTTTATTTCGTAATATTTATATGTTTTCCAGTTAAAATTATGAGAATATCTTACGTTTATTTGTTTGCTTAAACCATCATTACTTGGGATATAAACATACGCGTTACGTTTTTCTTTAATTCCAACATTTAAAAAATGGCTACATACACTTATTGCGGTTCCTAAATAATGTAAATCTTTATTTTCCAACCGATATCGTCTCCAGTCAAATATATTATTCATTAATAATTATGTATCAATTATTATATTAAACGAATAATTATGATAATAAATAACGCAACTTGCGTACATATGTTGTGTATGCTTATAAATTAATAGGTGATTAATTGTTACAAAATATAATTGAACATTATTTTATTTTATTAATAGGGTTATTTTACCTTTAACAATTTCATTTTATATATAAATAAATATAAATGAAATACTCAGAATTTATACCACTTGACCCTGATAAAATAAATTTAGATGAGCTTTATGACACTCAAGTAGATAAACGAAAATATATATCTGACACATATAATATGATTTTAAAACGAGTTCATACAAGAATTAAACAAACATCCAAAAGTAGAGAATTTAACAACTTATGCTGGTATACTGTTCCAAATTTTGTTTTCGGACGTCATAATTATGATATTGGAGAATGTATTGTATTTTTAATTAACTCATTAACAGAAGATGGATGTAACGTTCGATATATTGGTCCTAATTTACTATGTATTTCGTGGGTTAATTATGTACCTAAATATGCACGCCCTGGTCTTAAAAAACAAGGGATTAATGTATCAGAACAAGGTGAAATTATTCCTGTACACTCAGTTGATTATCCTTTACGTTTAGAACCTCCTCGTCCAGCAAGGGAGCCTGACATGAGACCACTTGATATTAATCAAGAACACCAACCTCAAACTACAAATAATAGGAGTGACTTATCTTCTCAAAAAATAAAACATCGGTCGACATCTGAATACAAACCAACCGGAAAACTATTATACACACCAGATATGATTTCTAACTTAAGTGGAGTATTTAAATAAATTTATAATTTGTAAAAAAATTATTTAAATGTATAAATATGTAGGTTATAAAAAATATGTCTGCATTTGACCAATCAATTAATAGAATCAATAAGCCTTCAGGGGACTTCACCCAAATATTTTACTTCAAAACTCATTATGAAGTAAAACATGCAATTGGGAAACGGCATACAAAAAGAAAAGAGTTTGAAAGTCGTTCAGGTATATCAACTATTATAACTGCTTGTAATATAGTTTATCATTTAATTGAGAATCCACTTGACTACGGTAGATTTATTATTTCTGGTACTCCGTCTGCCGTTGATAAATTAATGGTTGAAATACGAGAGTATTTGGATAATGTCACCATCAACAATAATTACCATCAAATCTATAATGTATAATTTAATTTATTTACAATAAAGTATAATTAATTAAAAACGTCGTTTTAATGTATAAGGGTATAAACATTCAAGTATTAATATGAATGTCGTCGTATTTTTTTTATAATTTAAAAATATATAAATAATTATATGAATTCCGAGTCATATCAACGTCCATTATTAATTGAGCTTGGTTCACTTAACTATTTAGATGATGCTTTACAATCGGCACATTTATTTAAAAAAAAATATACAAATATGTTGGTAAACATAGCTGTATTTAGTGTTTTTATTACAGTAATTGGATTATTTATTGCATACTCATATAAAGGAGTTTTGTCTCCTGAAGAAATGGAAAAAAAAAACTATCAAAAACAACAATATATTTTATCAAAAATAAAAGAATATGAACAATATAAACAAGAATTATTACATAATAACGAACATGTATTTTTATAATTGTTCAAGGTCATCAATTGAATAACCCATACATAATAATTTATTTATTCGGTCTGGATGCATGTACGCTTTTACAAACCCTTCAAATAAATTATCTTGAACAAACCGCTGGTGTTTAGTTATTAATTGTTGATGTTTAATAAATGCTTTCTTTTCATTAGTAAGTATATGATAACTTAATGAATACCAATCCCAAGGTTTGTCTAAATTAGCAGTAATAAATTCCATAGTAATATTTGGATTTTTACTTAATCCGCGCCAACACCAGTATTTATTAAAATGTTTAGTAATTATTTCCACTGTAATATTTGGATGCTGACTTAAGATATACCAGTCCCATGGTTTATTAAGATTAGCATCAATAAATTCTATAGTAATATTTGGATGTCGACTTAAGATATACCAGTCCCATGGTTTATTTACATATGCATTAATAATTTCTAAAGTAATATTCGGATTATAACTTACTCCAAGCCAAGACCAATTCCAATGTTTTTTTTTGGGCAAAACAATTTCCCAATCACTAATATTTTGTTCGGGAATTAATTTATGCCAGCTATTATAATTACCAGGATTACTTGATATAATTTCCCAAGTCATATTTGGATGTTGGCTTAAACAAAACCAGTCCCATGATTTATTAAGATTAGCTGCAACAACTTCCCATGTAATATTTGGATGTTGACTTAAACTCTGCCAATTCCATGGTTTATCAATATTAGCTGTAATAATTTCTGTAGTAATATTTGGATGTTGACTTAAACTCTGCCAATTCCACGGTTTATCAATATTAGCTGTAATAATTTCTGTAGTAATATTTGGATGTTGACTTAAACTCTGCCAATTCCACGGTTTATCAATATTAGCTGTAATAATTTCTGTAGTAATATTTGGATGTTGACTTAAACTCTGCCAATTCCATGGTTTATCAATATTAGCTGTAATAATTTCCCATGTAATATTTGGATGTTGACTTAAACACTGCCATTTCCATGGTTTATCAAGATTAGCTGCAACAACTTCCCATGTAATATTTGGATGTTGACTTAAATACATCCAATTCCATGGTTTATCAAGATTAGCTGCAATAATTTCTGTAGTAATATTTGGATGCTGACTTAAATACATCCAATTCCATGGTTTATCTAAATTTTTTGAAACAACTTCCCATGTAATATTTGGATGTTGACTTAAATACATCCAATTCCATGGTTTATCAAGATTAGCTACAATAATTTCTGTAGTAATATTTGAATTATTACTTAAGGCTGACCAATTCCATGGTTTATCAAGATTAACTGCAATAATTTCTGTAGTAATATGTATACTCAGATTGTAAAAATCCCAAGGATAATTTAAATTAATATTACTTAATATATGATTTTCCCAAGTGTCCATAATTTAATATAAAAAGGTTTCATTTATTTCATTTATTTCATTTTTATTAAATGTATTTGTTTTATTTTGGGTGTATTTTTATTTTAATTATATGTTTTTTAATTTAAAGAAGTATTTTAATACTAATTTATATATTCTAATAAACTTAATTTGGTAAGATAGTTAACATGTCAAAATACACATTAAATAAAGGGTTTGCAAAAAAAAATAAACCAGTAATTGCAACAGTTGATTCAAAACATGAAGAAATGTTAGAAGAATTTCACATGAATGAAACAGTACACATACCAAAATTAAAACAAAAGCGGTCTCTAATTAAACGTAAAATTAAATCTATGTGCCAACAAGATATAAATAAACAGCAGGAATTAAAAGAGTTAGTGTGTAGTATAACATTATCTATAAAGGAACTTGAAGAAAAAAAGAAACAATATTTTTTAAACTGTTCTAATATAATATTTGATTATTTTGAAGAAAAAAAGAAAATTGATAATAATGAACCAACTACCAATCCACTAAATCTAAATGGAAGTAGTAAAAATGATTTAATACGGCAATTTTTTAAGATTAAGACAACCTCTGAAAATAATGTACACCCCAATGTTCAGTCAAATATAACTAAATTATCTAATGAGCCTAATAGCTTACCTGATATGTCTATTCGAACTCACTTAGGAAAACGATATACAAATATAACACTTGAATATCTAAGTAATTTTGGAGATAAATATATTGACTTATCTCAGTATATATACTCAAACACTCATTGTACTGTATGTGGCAATACAACACTTATTCAAATAGAAGATGAAGGAAAACAATTTTGTCCAAATTGTTCAATAACTACTTTGTATATGATTGAAAATGAAAAACCATCATATAAAGACCCACCCAAAGAAGTTGGTGTATATATGTATCAAAGAATTAATCACTTTAAAGAAATTATATCACAAGCTCAAGGAAAAGAAACAACTAATATTCCAGTAGCATGTTTGACTTCAATTAAAAAACAAATTAAAAAAGAACGAATTGTTCTTAGTGAAGTTACAAATACAGAAATACGAAATATTCTAAAAAAACTCGATTATACAAAATATAATGACCATATTGCGTTTATTAAAAATAAATTTGGTATTAAACCGCCTATTATTCCAGCTTCTGTCGAAGAAAAACTATTTAGTTTATTTACTGAAGTTCAGCCATATTATGACAAACATTGTCCATCTTCTCGAATAAACTTTTTTAGTTATGCTTATACGGCTTATAAATTATGTGAAAAATTAGGTGAAACTCAATACTTGTCGTGTTTTTTTTTATTAAAAGACGATGATAAAATCATGGAACAAGACTGTATATGGAAAAAAATATGTAATGATTTAGGGTGGACGTTTAAATATACAATTACAAATCCTTAATGTGTACAATAAATTATATGTTAATTTTTAATTATTAAGATATAAAAATGCTATTTAGTTTTTTATGATAATTTCATAATAACAACAATTAGTATTAAAACAAGTATTGTCCAAAAAACATACTGGTATTGTTCATAAACTGTTGTAATTGTATACTCTTTATTTATATTGTTTAGCCCGTTGTTTGTTTCCTTTGATGTTTTTAAAACTTGTTTGTGAATTTGTTTATATTCATTCACATACGTATCTATTTTTTTTGTATTATTATCCATTTGTAATGATGTTTTTTGTTCATTCTGGCTAAATTGACCTGTTAATTGAATAATTTTATTTGAAATAAGTTTTAATTCACCACTTAATTGTTTAATACGTTCTTTATGTGGTGCGTTAATTGGTAGTGAAAGCCCAAAGGAACTACTGGTTGTTATGTCATCTCCATGACGATAATTATTATACTCAACTGAATCAACATGTACAATATTATTAGAAACACCTGGGGGTGTAATGGTTGGTTTTCTGGTTCGAATATACGAATTTATTGCAGGATTTGGTGATAATTCGGAATCAAAATCATAAGCATCGTGTATTGAACAATGATTAGTTGTTTTATTAAATACAGCAGCACGACATACATCATTCGAAGTACAAGCAGATTGGCAAAGTTCAGGAGTTGTATCTTGAATTGTTTCAAGCTTACTGGAAGTTTTAGTTGTTGCTGTAATATTATAATTTTCTCTCTTTATAAAGTTATCATCGAGAGAAAGTTTATTATTAGGGAACTCATGAAGTTTTCCACCATGACTGACATATCCTAATTTATTAAGACTGTTTATATTATCACTTGAAATCGCATTTGGTCCCATAGTTGATAAATCAACACTATAAATGGCGCTTGCTCCAATAGACCCTCCAAAAATCCCGTTTGATAAAGACTTACAGTTACTTTCAATAACAGATGTATACAAAACAACATTACCATCATTTTGCATCATTAAATAAGTGTCCCCATTTGTTGAACCAATAAATTCGCCTGGATTAAGAACGGTTCCAACCGGCATCCAGTTTGTTCCAGTTTTTCCATTTATTGCTGAATATTTAGGATTAACATCACGTTGTTGTTTACTTGTTTTTGATTCCCAAATTAATTCTTGTTTGTCAAGTGGTCCAGAACCTCGATATACTTCTATGTTTCCACTGTTTGTTAATATAAGAAAAAACGAAGCATTTACTGAGGATGTTTGGTCAGGTGATGCATTAGTTGAACATAATTTTAAGTTAGGGTCACCACATCCAGAACCAAATGTTGTGTCATTTGTACACCAAGAATCACATGGACCAGATTGTTGGTCCGCATATTTTTTATCATTATAACATATTTTTCCATCATGTGCATCGTATGGATAGTCTGATGGACATACATCATTTGATGATGTTGTTGTACTTGGAGTTGAGTACACCGCATTTGACCAACCGCCTCCAATACTAATACCTTCGTTGGTTGAACAATTGTTTGCTTTTCCAAGACCAGTAATATAATTTAAATCATCTCCAGCCCAGCATTCTCCTGTGTTATCGGGTTGCTTATTTTGAAGACCAAAAAATAAATAACTTGTTTTACTTATTTCGTCACGACATTTATTATATGTATACCCTGTTCCAAAATTATTTTGCAGTCGCCTATTTTTATCATCATCATTATAACATCCAATATAATTTGAAGGAAATTGTGAAGTTATGGGTGTACTAAAAATCGAAACATTATCTTTGTTTAATACTGAAAATGAACCTGCTGTTGTAAGAGTCGCAAAATTATCATTCCCTGTTGTTTGACTACTCCATAAAGATATTGTGTTTGTTAGAGTTCCATCACCATTATTAGTTAATTCATCTAAAGTATTGGCCGCTGAACAATAGCCTAATTGTGTTTTAGGGTCAACGTTTCCAAATCCAAAGAATGATGCACCGTTTGTAATAGCGGCATCCATACAGGATTTAAATGAAAATTCTCCATTATATTCATTAGGTGTATCTAAGGATGGTGCGTTTCCAATAAAATAAGAAGAACCTGCTGAATTTTTACATGATTTATAACTAGGAGAAGGTATTTTATTTGGATTTAAAATAGAATTAACCATTACTATATTTCCTTCATTTCCAATAGTTTCATGTTTAGTAACGGGAATACCACTAATTAACGGAGGAGTTGTTGGTATGGATGTTCCACTTTTTAAGTACTCGGGCCTAAAAGCAACATCGACAACAGTTGGCAGTGATGTGATTGATGAGTTTAGTATTAGTAATTCGCGTATTTCATCCGAGCTTATATACCGTGCTATCCCCCCAGCAGTTACATAAAATTCCTCACCCGTTGGAAGAGAAATAATAGATGATAAATAAGGATTACTTGAACTTGTTCGTTGAATAAACGATTTTTGTGAATTTGTGTTTTTTGCTATTAAATCCTTATATTCTGCTAACATAGATGTATATTCTTTTTTTAAGGACTGAATAATTAAACGATTATTTGATTTTTTATTTAATTTTGATTGACCTGATTGACCCAATTGAGACATTTATATTATACTATTTTATATTGAGATAATATATTATTATAAGTAAATGTCCTATAGTGGAACTTTTCAATACACACAACCGACAGAAGAATATAATTCAGAAGATAATCCGTGTATTAATACAGATGGAAGTTTTACAACATTATTAAAAACAACAACAATTGATGGAACAAACACAATAGTTTCATGGGCTTATGTTTTTAATGATAGTGGAAATTCATTAGTTGATGGATTATATTTTAATAATACTATTGAAAATAGAAATAATATAACAATAAATGATTTTGGTAATATTCCCCTGTCAAGACAACCAGAACAATTTAGAACTTATTATGGTACATTTCCTTTAATAAGCACAAATATTCCATCATTATTACCTAATACTGATATGAGTTATATGTTTTTATATGCATATAATTTTAATCAGGATATTGGAGGCTGGGATACATCAACTATTACAAATATGAGTTATATGTTTAACAATGCAAGTAGTTTTAATCAAAATATTGGGACTTGGGATACATCATCTGTAACAAATATGGGATATATGTTTTATGGAGCAGATGTTTTTAATCAAGATATTGGAAACTGGGACACATCATCTGTTACAAATATGGAAGATATGTTCCATGAAGCAAGTGATTTTAATCAAGATATTGGAAATTGGGATACCTCCTCTGTAACAAATATGAAGTTTATGTTTCGTGAAGCATTCAGTTTTAATCAAGATATTGGAAATTGGGATACCTCATCTGTAACAAATATGGAATATATGTTTTATTATGCCAGTAATTTTAATAAAGATATTGGAAGTTGGGATATATCAAATGTTACTAATATGCGTTTTATGTTTTATTATGCCAGTAATTTTAATCAAAATATCGGAAGTTGGGATACGTCATCTGTTACAAATATGAGTCATATATTTTATAAAGCATCCGTATTTAATCAAGATATTGGAAATTGGGACACATCAATGGTTACTATGATGAGTTATATGTTTTTTCATGCATATAATTTTAATCAAGATATTGGAAATTGGGACACATCATCCGTTACAACTATGCGTAATATGTTTTGGGAAGCCCGTGTGTTTAATCAAGATATTGGAAATTGGGATACATCATCCGTTACAACTATGCGTAATATGTTTTTTGCCATTTATTTTAATCAAGATATTGGAAATTGGAATACATCATCTGTTATTAATATGAATGGTATGTTTTATCAATCAAGCAGTTTTAATCAAAATATTGGAAATTGGGACACATCGTCAGTTATTGATATGAGTTATATGTTTTTTAGGGCAACTCAATTCGACCAACCTATTGGAAATTGGGATACATCATCAGTTACTAATATGAGTTATATGTTTTACGAAGCAAATTTTTTTAATAACAATATTGAAAGTTGGGACATATCATCTGTTATATATTTACAATTTATGTTTTTTAGGGCAACTCAGTTCGACCAACCTATTGGAAATTGGGATACATCAAGTGTACAAGTATTCGACCATATGATGCGAAATACTACAAATTTTAATAATGGCAATGTTAACGGATTAGGCTTAAATTCAATTAATTGGGATTTATCAAGCACAACTTCATTTACTTATTGTTTTGTAGATGTTAGTCTTAATTGTTCGATTAATTTACAAAACGCTGATAATGTTACAACTTATAACTATTCATTTGCAAATATGCCATATTTTAATAAATCCCTTGGTAATTTAAATTTAACAAGTGTTAATTCAAATAATGGGTTAAATAATGTATTAAAGTCGTGTCCTTCAATGTCAATAACAAGTTATAATAAAACATTAGAAGGTTGGGCTTTACAAAATATAACTTCACTAAAATTAAGTGCTGAATTATATTATAGTTCAGTTGGACAAATACATCGCAATACATTAAATTTAAATGGATGGGACTTTTCCAATGATATATTTATAAATAGTTCATTATTTCAATATACATTACCAACTAATGATTATGTAGATATTGACGAACCTATTATAAATACAGACGGTAGCTTTACAACTCTACAAAAAACGACCGAAATAAACAATTCAAATACAATCGTTTATAGGGATTTTGTATTTGTTGATAATGGGACAACAAATGATGGAATTAATTTAACTGCTATTACTACTTCCACAAATATGGAAGTTAATTCTTTTGGTTCAATTGCTCTTTCAAGAGCTGGTTCGTCTTTACTAAATTATATTGGAACAGTTTCATCCGATTTACCAACATTATTAATTGGTTCTTCATTAAATCACATGTTTGAAGGAGCAATTAATTATAATCAAGATATATCTTCTTTTGATGTATCAGATGTATCTGATTTTTCCTATGCGTTTAAAAATTCAACTGCATTTAATCAATCTTTAGCTAATTGGGATATTAGTAGTGCAGTAAATATGAATAATATGCTTGATAATACAAGTTTGTCAAATGTAAATTATGCAAGTACACTTACAGGCTGGGCAAATTTACAAAATACACCTATAAATATCACCCTTGGAGCTACTGGACTAATACACGATGATGGTCTTGAATCCAAGGGTCAATTAATTAATACATATAATTGGACAATAAATGATGCATATTTAAATTCAGAAATAATAGGAGACCCGCATATTCAATCATTAAATGGTGAATATTATTATTTTGATTATTTGGGTGCGTTTAGACTTTATGAAGACATAATAGATGGAGAAAAACTTATTATTAATGCTTTGTCAGAATCTGGGCCATCGCGATGGAATCATAATCAATATATTAGACAAATTTTTATTAAAAAGGGAGAGAACATTATATTTGCAAATTTAGGTTTTAGAGGCGAACCAGTTAAAATTATTGAAGAAAATGGATTTAATTATAAAGAAGAAAAATTACTATTTCATAAAAATGCAAAAAGATATTCACTAACAACCAATTATAAAACTAAAAGTAGAAAAGTACCAGTTTCAACTACATTACCGGGATTAATAAGAAATCAAATATTATTTACAATTGATGATAAAAATAACAACCCAGTTTTACATGTTGAATTATCAAATGTTAATGAATTTAATTTACAGCCATGTCGTGTTAACATTAATTTGGTGAATAAATCTAATTATCCTAAAAACGCCAAGGGATGTTTAATAAGTAGATATCATGCAAACTCCACAAAATTAAAAAATATTAAGTGTTTAGACCCTATTAATATTAATAGCGATGATATATTAAATGCACCCAAATTAGAAGTAAAACCATATTTAATTAATTATCAGTGGAAATAATTTTTTTATAATAATAATTATTTAATAATAAAAAAATGATTTATTATGACCATAATTAATGAAATTAATCCTTATAAAAAATATGTTTCGCATATACGATTTTAGTGTTAAAAACTTACAAGCTGACAGCTTAGGAGAGTCGGACTCGGAGTCTGAATCTGAATATACAGTTAAGGGTGTGAAACATTTTTATAATTACAAGTTTATTATTCAAATTTTTGGAATTAATGAACTTGGTGAGACGTGTTCGGTTCAAGCTACTGGATTTAAACCATATTTTTACATAAAGGTTGGTGATAACTGGAAACCCAGTCATAAACGTAAATTTATTAGTCATATTCAGTCCAAAATTGGAAATTATTATGGAAACTGTATTTGTGGAGCAACCTTATTAAAACGCCGAAAATTATACATGTTTGACAATTATAAACAATATAAATTTATCAAAATTGAATTTACTAATACAGTTGCAATGAAAAAAGTAGCAGATTTATGGTTTTCGCCATATTCGAATGATTCATGGAATTCGCCAAATCGTACAGGACATGAATTATTAAAAGATGGGTATCCATTTGCAGGAACGAATACTATGATTTATGAATCAAATATCCCACCTCTTTTAAAATTTATTCATGCACAAGATATTAACCCATCCGGGTGGATTGAACTACCGCTTGGAAAAACAAATAAAGTCGATGACGGTCAAAAAACAACTTCTTATAATCATGAATATACTATTCATTATTCTGATATTATTTCACACAAAACTCTTGATAAAAAGGTTCCTTATAAAATTATGAGTTTTGATATTGAGGCAAGTAGTAGTCATGGGGATTTTCCAGTTCCTCGAAAATCTTACCTGAAGCTTGCTACAAATATTATTGATTACTTTACTTTATACTCAAACGACTGTTCACATTTTACACGAGAACAATACAATAACATTCTGGAACATATTTTAATGACCGCCTTTGGTGCGTGCTCTCAATTAAACAATGGAAAGGGTCTTACCCCACTATTACATATTGATTTAGTATTTCCCAAACATAACGTATCTGAACGACATATTCAGCACATCATTGGGGAATGGATACATGCAACATATGAAAATATTCAAGAGGGTGCACAGCAACGAATTAATATAATGACCATTACAAAAATGTTCAATACAATTAACACGGGGGTATATGCCAAAAAGAATACCAATAATGAGAATGAGGGGGATGAAAATGAGGATGAAGATGAGGATGAAGATGAGGACGATAATTTTGATGATGAACCTGATGATTTTGATATTGATGAAAATAATAAAAAATATCAAAAAGTAAATATTGAATTAAATAAAATAACGCCATATGATATTTTAACGAATCATTCATTAAAACGTCAAGATAAAATAAATCGACTGGATGAATCGCTTATGCGAGCTCTTCCTGAACTAAAAGGTGATATTGTAACAACTATTGGTTCAACATTTATGCGTTATGGTGAAAAAGTTCCATATAAAAATCATAGTGTTGTTCTTGGTTCATGTTCAACTGATACAATGGATGATACAACAGAAATTGAAACAGTTCAAACTGAAAAAGAATTATTACTTGCTTGGCAAAAACTTGTACAACGAGAAGACCCTGATATTATTATTGGATATAATATATTTGGTTTTGATTACAATTTTATGTTTATACGAGCTCAAGAAAATAAATGTGAAGCAGAATTTTTAAAAATGTCAAAAAATACAGAAGAAATATGTGGCACTTATGACAATAAAACAATGACATATTCAATTAAACAGTCAAGTATAGTTGTAGCAAGTGGGCAACATACTACTTATATGATTGAAATGCCTGGACGTCTTCAAATTGATATGCTTGGTGTTTATCGAAAAACAGCAAATTTTAATTCATATAAACTGGATAATGTTGCTGGGTACTTAATTGGAGATACTCTTAAAGATTATTCAATTAATGAAACCGAGAATGATAATGATATTACAACAACCATATTAACAAAAAATATGATTGGGCTTTGCCCTGGCAATTATATTCGTATTGAAGAAACTGATAATACAATAGTTCAATATGAGGGAGGAAAAAAATTCCAAGTATTATCAATTAATAATGAGACAAAGTCATTTATAATTCAAGGAAAAGCAACACCTGATATGACAAAAAAAGTTCGTTGGTGTATGGCCAAGGATGATGTATCCCCTAAAGATATTTTTAGACTAACAAATGGAGATGAGTATGACCGTGCAGTTGTTACTAAATACTGTATTCAAGATTGTAATCTTGTTCAATATTTGTGTGCTAAGTCAGATGTTATGACCGGATTTATTGAACAGGCAAACATTTGTAATGTACCCATTGACTTTATTGTTATGCGTGGACAGGGAATTAAATTAACCAGTTTAATTGTAAAAAGATGTAATGAACAAGGAGTTCTTGTGCCTGTTATACCCAAGGGGCAGTGGGACGAGGCATATGAAGGTGCTCGAGTTCTTATTCCAAAAACGGGGATATATACCGACATTCCAGTTGCATGTAATGATTACGGTTCATTGTACCCATCTATTATGCGAGCCGAAAATTATTCACATGATAGTAAAGTTTGGACTCAAGAATATTTATTAGATGGAACACTTATTTCTGATATTGGTGAAAAAGACGAAAATGGTAATTATTTGTATGATAACTTACCAGGTCTTGATTATGAAACAGTTCGTTATGATACTTATCGTTGGTTTAAAAATCCATCTAATCCTGCTGCTAAAGCAAAAAAAAAAATTAATGGATACAAATTTTGTCGGTATGTACAATCAAATGAAAATTATGAAAATAGTGCAATTATT
>Ga0233435_1000880_pt1 | contig 32100 bp, 27 predicted proteins | sample SI_122_August201_3_FD_182735 | JGI IMG/M metagenome (GOLD analysis project Ga0233435, IMG submission 182735) | Seawater microbial communities from Saanich Inlet, British Columbia, Canada - SI_122_August2016_135_MG | ecosystem: Environmental > Aquatic > Marine > Inlet | place: Canada: British...
GAGCATCGGCATCCGAGTGCCCGTCCAGTCCCATCGAATGGGGAACATCGACTCCGCCCAGGATGAGTTTTCTGCCCTCAACCAGACGGTGCACATCGTAACCATTGCCAATACGAATATCAGGTAAATTCATTTCTCAAATAACCCCCCTGGCCCCCCTTATTACCCCTTCGGGGCATGAAGGCTAAGGAAAAATATAACACAGGGGGAAGATTATTAAAGTATTGCGCTTGAGTGTTCAGCCTGCTTTACGGGCAATGCAGTGCTGGCCCCACGCCTAGTGGTGGGTGACGGTAATGAGTTTAGTGGTTTCTTCACGGGCCCAGTGGTCGGCATCCAGAACATTTTGTAATTCATGCAGAGGAACCGGGCTGTGATTTTGCATAACCATGCGAATGATCTCTGCGATATCTTTATAGGGGATCAGTTCATCGAGGAACGCCTGCACCGCGATTTCATTGGCGGCATTGAGTACTGCCGGCATGGTCTGGCCCATTTCCATAGCATCCATGGCCAACTGCAGGCAAGGGAACCTTTCAAAGTCCGGCGCCTCAAAAGTCAGGTTTCCCATTGTGGCCAGGTCTAAAGAGGGCAGTTCACTTTCAAACCGATCCGGATAAGTCAGCGCGTAGGCAATGGGAACCCGCATATCCGGAAGCCCCAACTGCGCGATGATAGATGTATCGACAAACTCGATCATCGAATGAATGATACTCTGTGCGTGAACGATGACTTCGACCTTCGTATCCACACCGAACAACCATTTGGCTTCTATGTACTCAAGGCCCTTGTTCATCATGGTGGAAGAGTCGATGGTGATCTTGGCTCCCATACTCCAGTTGGGATGATTGAGCGCATCTTTCACCGTGACGTTTTCCATCTGCTTGAGGGTAAAAGTTCTGAAAGGTCCGCCGGACGCGGTCAGGACAATTTTCTTGATACGCTTGGGTTTTTCTCCGTTTAAAGCCTGGAAAATTGCGCTGTGTTCGCTGTCAATGGGGATGATGCGGGTCCCGGTGCGTTCCGCTTCTTTAAGAACCAGTTCCCCGGCTATGACGAGTGTTTCCTTATTGGCAAGCGCTAGATTTTTACCGGCTTTGAGAGCGGAAAGAGCAGGGAGCAATCCGGCACTTCCAACCACTCCGGAAACAACCAGGTCGGCTTCCGGCAACGAAGCGGCAGAAACCGTGCCCTCCGGACCGGAAACAATTTCCACATCCAAATCGCCAACAAGTTCTTTTAACGCGTCTACTTTTGTGGAGTCAAACAGGGCCGCGAATGCGGGTTTGAATTTTCGAATCTGGTGAGCAAACAGCTCTACATTACTTCCGGCGGACAAAGCACAAACCTGAAAATTTTCAGGGTAACGCTCTACAACATCCAGCGTGTTGACGCCGATAGAACCCGTTGAGCCAAGAAGGGATATTTTTTTCATGAGGTTGCCCTGACAACGGGGTTTAAGGGAGTCTGGTTCTCTTATTATGTTCCCAGGAACAGTTGGTGATAACAATAGAAAGCCGGGCCCGCGAACAACAAACTGTCAATGCGATCGAGAAAACCACCGTGGCCCGGAATCAATGAGCCAGAATCTTTCACCCGACAATTTCTTTTTATCAAAGATTCCGAAAAATCTCCAAACTGACCGATGATACCGCATATAAAGGCCACAATCAAACAATGCGTTAGCGAAAATCCCTCGAAAAACCATAATTTGGCGAGCCCTGCGGCTAAAAGGGTTCCCAGTACATTAGCGATAGCCCCCTCCACCGTTTTATTGGGACTGATCACAGGCAGGAGCTTGTGCTTTCCCAGACTCCGACCGCCGTAATAAGCTGCCGCGTCACCGGCCCAGACCAGTAGCAGGAGGAACACGATCATTTGGCTTCCGCCTTCCAGGCTATGAATCAACAGAAAGTATCCGCCTAATCCCGCAACGTAAAAGACCCCTAATAACGTATAGGCAATAGGGTCCAAAGCCACTCGCACATTATTTTCCCTGAAGAACCAGGCGGTAAACAAAATTACAGGAAACACGATGGCAAAAAGAAGTATAAATTCTGTTCCCAGATAGAAACCCAATAGAAGCAGGAAACTCAACACCCCCCCCTCAATGGGGAAACCCTCCATGCCCATATTTGCAATCATGGAAAAATATTCGTAGCTGGCAACCAAAACAATTGCCGCAACAAGAAAAAAGAACAAAAGGGGAGAACCGTACAACACAACCCCCAGCACAAGGGGAATGGCAATGACTCCACTGATAACACGTTTCAAGAGCCGACTCCTGTCAGATTAGGATAAAGCGAAATATTCAAGGTAGCGGGTGCAGGTTTCAAAGTAGGAATCGTCAAGGTTCGAGATCAGGCTTTTACTATTTGCTCTTGCGTCATTCCAAAGCGCCGCTCTCTGCCTTGGAAGTCTATGATCGCATTCAGGAAGTCGTCGTCCGAAAAGTCCGGCCACAACACATTGCTGTAAAATAATTCGGTGTAAGCACTCTGGTATAAAAGAAAGTTGCTGATCCTTCTTTCCCCGCTGGTACGGATAATCAGGTCTGGATCAGGAAGCGGGTAGGTGGAAAGGAACGATTCAAACAGGGACGGGTCAATTTCTTCCGGCCTGAGTTGTCCCGAACGCGCCTGTTCGGCAATTTTTTTTACAGCATCTATAATTTCCTGCCTGCCTCCGTAACTCAGGGCCAGGGTAAGAACCATGCCCGTGTTGTCGCGAGTATCTTCCATGGAATCATGGATCAATTTTTGAATTGCCTCGGGCAATTCCTCAATATGCCCAATGGTATTGAAGCGGATATTCTCTTCCTTCATTCGCTTCAGTTCCTTGTTCAAATAAAAACTCAGAATTTTCATGAGCGTACCGATTTCCGCAGAAGGTCGGTTCCAGTTCTCATCTGAAAATGAATAAAGGGTCAGGGCTTCCAGGTTGAGTTTTCGGCTCAGGGTAACAATGCGGTCTACTACTTTGACTCCTGCCCAATGACCTTCAACCCGCGGGAGGGAATGGTTCTGCGCCCAGCGTCCATTGCCATCCATAATAATGGCAACATGCCGGGGCAAACGACTGGGATCTATTTTTTCCTGTAACGCTGTATTGACCAAGAAGGCGACTCCTGATTAATCGGCCAAACCGAGCAGTGAGAAGAAGAGAGGCTCTCTGACAAACATACTACCAAAATATCACTTCATACATCCATCACATCTTTTTCTTTAGCCTGAGCAATTTTATCGACTTCGGCAACAAACTTGTCGGTGATTTTCTGGATATCATCAACACCTTTGTGGCTTTCGTCTTCAGAAATTTCGTGGTTTTTTTCTGATTTTTTCATTTTATCGTTAACATGCTTGCGCACATTCCGGATCGCCACCTTGCTTTCCTCAGCATATTTTTTTACCAGCTTAACCAATTGTTGCCGACGCTCATTGGTCAACGGTGGAATGGTGAGCCGGATCGACTTGCCATCGTTGTTCGGAGTCAGTCCCAGATCTGAAGACTGGATGGCTTTTTCGATTTCCTTCAAAAGCGATGCTTCCCAAGGCTGGATAGTCAGGGTTTGGCTGTCCGGAGCACCCAAAGTCGCCACCTGCTTTAAAGGAGTCGGAGTTCCGTAATAATCGACCTTGAGATCATCCAACAGGGCCACCGAAGCCTGACCTGTCCGCAATTTGCCTAACTCAAGATGGAAGTGGTCGATTGAGATCCTCATTTTCTTTTCCGCTTCCTGGATTAAATCCGCAATCATTTTTCGCCCCCCACTGTGGTACCGAGTTTTTCACCCAACAGAACCCGTTTAATACTATGTTTATTACGAACATTAAAAATAACCAACGGCAGTTTGTTATCCATACAAAGAGATATTGAGGTCGAATCCATAACCTTCAAACCCTTATTCAGCACATCCAGATAAGACAGCTCCTGGAATTTCGTTGCCGACTCATCGGTCATGGGGTCGGCGGTGTAAATTCCATCGACCTTTGTGGCTTTGAAAATTACTTCCGCGTCAATTTCCATAGCTCTTAGAGATGCCGCAGTATCGGTGGTGAAATAGGGGTTGCCCGTTCCACCTGCGAATATAACAACCCGCCCTTTTTCAAGGTGACGAATCGCACGACGGCGCACATAGGCTTCCGACACCGCCCGAATTTCGATCGCTGATTGCACGCGGGTGGGAATTCCAACACGCTCCAAAGCATGTTGCAACGCCAGACCGTTGATCACCGTTGCGAGCATCCCCATATAGTCGCCGGTAGTGCGTTCGATTCCTATGGAACTCAAGGATGCGCCTCGCAGAATATTGCCACCTCCAATAACAATGGCAATTTCCACTCCCAGCTCTTTGGCCTCACGGACTTCTTCCGAGATATTTGTCAGGGCGCCTTCATCCAGGCCAAACTCGCCTTCTCCGGCAGCCAGACTTTCCCCGCCAAGCTTCAACAACACCCTTTTATAAATCGGTTTATCCATTAAATTTCAAATCTTGCAAATTTACCAAGATTGATATTTTCACCCAACAAGGCAATTTTCTGTTTGATCAAATCGCCAACGGTAATATTGCTATCCTTGACGAAGGCTTGCTCAAGCACACAGTTTTCTTCGTAGAATTTTTCCATTTTTCCCGATACGATCTTCTCAATAATGTTTTCCGGTTTTCCCGATTCCTTGGCCTGGTGAGCATAGATCTCTCGTTCTGTTGCCAGAATGTCTTCGGTCACCTCTTCGCGAGTAGCAAAACGCGGCTTCGAAGCGGCAATATGCATGGCAATATCCTTGGCCAGCTCCTGAAAATCAGGGGTGTTGGCTACAAAATCCGTTTCGCAGTGGAGTGCCAACAACACTCCGACTTTGCTACCCTGATGAATGTAGGTGCCAATTTTTCCTTCAGTGGTCTGGCGATCGGCCTTTTTATCTGCCTTTGCCAGTCCTTTTTTCCTGAGGAACGTGATCGCATCTTCCACATCGCCCTTGGTTTCTTTCAGGGCCGATTTGCATTCCATGATTCCTGCGCCTGACTGGGAGCGCAATTCTTTAACCATCGCAGCAGTTATTTCCATTCCATTTCCTTAATCAATAAATTGTTTGTCAAAATTAATTCTCCCCACGACAACCAGCTACCCAAACTCCCAGCTTTTGCCTGCTGTGGGATTGCCTTGGCTCTTCACAAAGAGAAATCGCTTGTTTCTTAACCTAATAGGAACCCAGGGATAGTGGTTCAGGCAGGCATTGGGTTTTAGCTGTTCTCGTTTTCACTGGCGACCGGAGTCGATGCCGGTGTATCACTAGGCACGGGCTTTTCCTCTGCACTTTCTTTTGTCTCGGCCTTTTTAGCTTCTACTTTTTTGGCCTCGGCTTTTTTAGCTTCTGCTTTTTTAGCTTCTGCTTTTTTGGCTTCTTCTTTTTTAGCCTCTGCTTTTTTTGCTTCTGCTTTTTTAGCTTCTACTTTTCTAGCCTCTTCTTTTTTAGCGTTTTCTTTTTCCTGGTGGATCCTGTGCATTTCCTGCCCTTCCAGACAGATATCCGCAATCCTGTGAGAAAACAGTTTGATGGAACGCATCGCGTCATCGTTTGCCGGGATAGGAAAGTCCACATCCTCTGGGTTGGCGTTGGTATCAACCATAGCTATAATTTTAATCCCCAGCTTTCTACCCTCGGCCTGCGCTATTTTTTCTTTACGGGTATCGACGATGAAAAGGGCATCCGGCAAATCCTTCATGTTTTTGATACCCCTGAAAAATTTATTCAGCTTGGCAATTTCTCTTCTCATTCTCAGAGCTTCTTTTTTATGTAAGAGATCAAACTGATTTTCTTCGTCCATCTTCTCCAGTTCGTGCAACCGGGCAATGCTTTTACGAATGGTGGCAAAGTTTGTCAATGTTCCGCCCAACCATCTCTGGTTGATGTAGTACATTCCGCAACGGGTGGCTTCTTCGGCAATCAACTCCTGCGCCTGTTTTTTGGTCGCCACAAAAAGAATCTTCTTACCGGCCTGAGCCATGTCCCGGACATATTTTTCAGCTTCCTGAAAACGAGCCAGGGTTTTCTGCAGATCAATAATATATATCCCGCTTCGCGCCCCATAAATATAGGGTTTCATTTTGGGGTTCCAGCGATTGGTCTGATGCCCGAAATGGACCCCGGACTCCAGTAGTTGTTTCATTGTAATTTCAGACATTTAAACTCCTTAAAAGTTAATGGGTTGTACCTTCGCCTCCATCATCTCGCGCCAAGAACCCGTAGGCCACCCTTGGCTTGATCCAGAAACGTGCGGGATTTTTTGGGAAGTCCCCGATAAAGGGAAACTAAGTTGTGGCTCAGACTAACATATTCAACGTCATGTAACAATACCTCTGCCCCAACCCGGCAGAGAATATTTAACCCCCCTAGCCCCCTTAACAGGGGGGAAGAACTCGTCAAGCCGAGATGACCTGCTTTCGCCAGATAAAGCTATTGCTAGCTGACCCCACGCCTAGTGGGGCGGCCCAGGTTAATGCCAATGGATTCAGCGGTATGGATCAATTGCGAGTCGGATGGAACCTGGCGAACAAGTCCTGCCAGGCTTTCAAGCGGTACCAGAACAATATCTCGGGCTTGCAACGCCACCATATTGCCAAATTTTCCTTCTGCGGCGGCCTCTACCGCCTGGATCCCTAAGCGGGTGCCAAGAACCCGATCGAATGACAGGGGAGTACCGCCCCGCTGAGTATGCCCCAAAACTGTGCAACGCACTTCAAGGTCAATGTGGTCGCTCAATTGTTTCGCTATATAATTACCCACCCCACCCAGCTGGGCCACTCCCTGTAAACGGGTGGATGCCGCTTCACTGGTGATCGCTTCCTTGCCAGTCTCTTTCGCACCCTCTGCTACCACGATGATGCTGAAAGGACTTCCACCTTCTTGCCGCAAGCGGATTTTTTCCAGCACTTGTTCCAGATCATAGGGGATTTCTGGGATAAGGATGACATGGGCCCCTCCAGAAATCCCGGCTTCCAAGGCAATCCAGCCAGTATCCCGGCCCATGACTTCCAGAATCATGACCCGCTGGTGGCTCTCTCCGGTGGTTTGCAGTCGATCCAGCGCGTCACAGGCTACCTGCACAGCGGTCTGGTAACCGAAGGTGTAGTCCGTACCCTTCAGATCGTTATCGATTGTTTTGGGGATGCCAATCACCGGCACCCCTCTTTCAAAAAACTTGTAACCCAGTCGCAGAGTTCCATCCCCACCCACCACAAACAGGCAATCCAGACCGAGACGTCTGAAATTTTCGATCGACTGTTGGGAATAATCCTGAGTTGTCAGATGGCCGTCTTTGTTGAACTGACGGTATTCAAAAGGATCGCCTTTATTGGTGGTCCCGAGAATGGTTCCACCCAAAGGCAGTATGTCCCGGGTTCCGGCCACAGTAAGTTCTCTGTGCCGGTCAAAGATCAGGCCCTCGAAGCCCTCCTCAATGCCTATGACTTCTGCCCCGTAACTGATAATCGCTGACCGGGTAACCGCCCTGATCACCGCATTGAGGCCGGAGCAATCTCCTCCTCCCGTCATAATCCCAACACGTTTAAGGCCCATGAGAAAGCACCGTTTGTAGCGGTTCCGCAATCAGGTCATAATCGGCAACCCCTTTAATTTTTACAGAAATGATTTGTCCGGGCTCGGCTTCACATTTTTCGAGCAGGACCTGCCCGTCGATATCTGGAGCCTGGGAGGCAAGCCTTCCGGTCATCAAATAATTTTCCTGCGGATCAAAGCCTTCCACCAAAACCGATTCCACCCGGCCTATGCGTTCCTGGTTTTTTCTAAGAACAATTTCCTGTTGGAATCCCATCAGAATATTTTTCCTTTCTTCTTTCACTTCCTGAGGAACTCGGCCAGGGTAATCGTAAGCAGTAGTGCCTTCTTCATCCGAATAAGTAAAAATTCCAACATGGTCGAATTCCATTTCACAAAGAAACCGGACCATGTGTCGAAAATGCGTTTCGGTCTCTCCCGGAAACCCGGTAATAAATGTGGTTCTCAAGGCCGCATCGGGAATTTTCAGCCGAACCTCATCGAGCATTTTCCTGACTCCGAGTTCGGTTTCCTGCCGCTTCATGCTTTTGAGCATCTCGTCATGCGTATGTTGCAGGGGCACATCAATGTAGCGGCAGACTTTGGGTTCGGATGCGATGAACTCAATCACCTGCGAGCTCAAAAAGGTCGGATAACAATATAAAAGCCGCAACCATTCCACCCCTTCGACCTTTGCCATTCCCTCCAGCAGGCGAACCAGTCCGTCTTTCATGCCCAGGTCAAAACCGTACATGGTGGTGTCCTGCGAAATCAGGTTGAATTCCTTGACTCCCTTGCGGGCCAAGTGCTCGGTCTCGGCAAGAATGGATTCCGGAGAACGACTGCGAAATTGTCCGCGCATTTTCGGAATGATGCAAAACGCACAACGGTTGGAGCAACCTTCGGCAATTTTTAAATACGCCGTATAAAAAGCCGTTGTTAATAACCGGTCTGTATAAGACTCATAATATTCGGCAGGAGTAGCAACATGATTTTTTGATAATGAGGTCCCACTTTCATCGATGATATTTTTCAGTTGCGGATATTGACCCACTCCCAACATGTGGTCGATTTCAGGAATTTCATCAAGAAGTTCCTGGCTATAACGTTCAGCCAGGCAACCGGTGACGATCAACTGTTTGCATTTTCCCGCTGCCTTGTGCCGGGCCATTTCCAGAATCGTATCGATCGATTCTTTTTTGGCAGACTCAATAAAACCGCAGGTGTTGACAATGATCACCTCTGCGTCTTCTTCATTCGGAGTGAGACTGAATCCGGAAGAAACCAGATCGCCCAGCACCCGTTCGGAATCCACCGTATTTTTCGGACACCCCAAACTAACCATGCCAATTTTTTTCATTTTTTGTTCCATAAAATATTTGCGGAGTACCTCCGCGGGTAATGGGCAAGAGCCCGTCAAGCCGAGAGTATCGTTGCTAGCAGATAAGAAGCTATTGCTCACTGGCCCCACGCCTAGCCCACTCCCGTAGGATGGAACTTGCAAGAGCTCTTTCAGCCGAGAAAAACGGTTGCTCGCCAGATAGAGTTATTGCCAGTCGGCCCCACGCCTAGTGGAGCTTTTTTTCCATTTTGCGTATGAGTTCATCAAAACCTTTTTTGGTTATCACTTTATAAAACTTGTTGCGCAAATTATTCCTCATGCTGACACCGTCCAGAATGACATCCACCACCTGCCAGCTATCCGCAGTCCGGGTAAGATGAAAATCGATACCGACTTCCCCTTCTTTTTCATGAACCACTGTCAAGGGAACCACGGTCCGTTGTTTTTCCTCTTTGGTTTTTCCATACACCAATTCCAACTCAGCGAAAAATTTCGCGGAGCTGGGAAACGCCACATGCAGGAACAACTCACCGAGCAAAGCCTGAAATTTTTTCTGCTCGGGGTCACTGCGCTTTGCCCAATGTTTTCCCAAAGCTTTTTTGCTGATCTCGGCAACGTTCAGCCAGATCAAAGCCGACTGAGCATGTTTCTCGTTGTCGGCCTCCTGCTGGCTGGAAAGATTCTTTTCTTTCTTGATCTGGCGGATTTCGCCCAGAAGTTGTTGCACTGCCGCCTTTGAGTCGTTGGATTCTGCCCAAAGGAGACCAGGAATCGCAAAAACTACAGTTAAAACCATTAAGGCAAGAATTTTGTTCATATATGATACATTCAAAATATTAACCGGGCCACGCCCACAACCCCGTGACCGCAGACAGTTTTAGAGGCTTACTAAAATTATAACGCAAACCGGCTGGACAAACTAAGAGTATCTCCGGGGCACCTCGAAAAATCACCTTTGACCATGGCAAAAATTTCATCACGAAAAAAAATCCGGGTTTTCCTGCTGGCAGTCTTTTCCCTCATTGCGGCCGGGAATACCGCCGGGCAACCCGAGATAGATAAACAATACCAGCAAGCCAGAACTCTCAAGGAGTTTGAACAAATCACCGAGAAAATCCAAAAAATCCTGACAAGGGAACCGGGCAGACCAGAATTGGAATGGCGGCTGGCCCGCTCGCATTACTCCATCGCCAAACGAGCGGAGAACGAAGACATCAAAAACCATCATTACGACCAATGCATGGAACACAGTAGCCGGGCTCTGGAAGCAAAGCCCGACTCTGCCATCAGTTATTTTTTCCGTGCCCTGTGCCGGGGGAAACAGGGAGAAATGAATGGCATCTGGTCCAGCCTGGGGATCATTGGTCCTTTTGAAGAGGATATGAAAAAAGCTCTGGAGCTCGACCCGACTGTTGAAAGCGGGGGACCCCACCGGGCACTGGGCAATTTGTATATGGAATTACCCTTTTTTCTCGGTGGCAGTGGTGATCAGTCGGTTTACCACCTTGAGGAATCCGTTCGCCTGAGTCCTGATTACGCTGAAAACCATCTTGGACTGGCCCAGGCTTATTACGCGCAAAATAATTTCGTCTCTGCCCGGAAATCGCTTCTCACTTTACTGCGTCTGACCGATAATGTCGCGGAGGATGAAGAGATTTTAAACTTCCGGACCCAAGGCCAGGAGTTGATGAAAAAACTGACCCATGATTAAAGAAATTAGAATTCGCAATTTCGCCATCATTGAAAATCTGGCGGTGAATTTTGAACAAGGCTTGAACGTGCTGACCGGTGAAACCGGCGCAGGCAAGTCCATCATCCTCGGCGCGCTGAATCTCCTGCTTGGTGGAAGAGCAGACACCGACTCCATTCGTTCCGGAGAAACCACCGCCTTTGTCGAAGGGGCATTTGAAGTTACCGATCCCGCGACTCTTGACTTGATTCGGGAATGCGGCATCGAAATGGAAGACGGGGAACTTCTTGTCAAACGCCAGGTTTCCAACGCCGGGAAAAACCGATGCCTGCTCAATGACAGCCCGGTTACGGTTTCCACCCTGGCAAAAATCGGCGACCGCCTTGTAGACCTGCACGGACAACACGATCACCAGGCACTGCTTCATCCTGAAACCCATATCGATCTTCTGGACCTGTACGGCAAATCCCAGGAACTCCGCAATGAGTTTGCCTTGAATTTCTCGGACTACCAGACACAGTCCAAAAAATTTCAATCCATGAAAATGGATGAACAGGAACGATTGCAAAAAGAGGAATTCCTGAGCTTCCAGCTCGCCGAAATTGATGCGACCGGACTTTCAGAAGAAGAGGAAGAAGAAATCAAGGCAGAGAGCCATAAACTCAAACATGCTGAGAAAATACGCGCAGGCCTGCAACAAAGCCAGTCTCTGTTAACCGATGATCAAGGTTCCATACTGGAAAACCTGGGGCAGGTCTTGAAAGAACTGGAAGCTGTCCTTGAAATCGATCCCGGTCTGGCAGAAACGGTTGAGCGGTCTCGTTCCGCTTACTATGAGCTCGAAGAGGTGGTGGAATCTTTGCGCAGTTACAACCGGTCTTTGGAGTTCAATCCCAATCGGCTGGAAGAAATTGAAGACCGGCTCGCTGAGATAAACGGACTGAAACGAAAATTTGGCAACGACATCACAGAAATTTTAAAACGTCGGGATCAGATCGCAGAAGAATTACAACAGTTGGCCTCCAACGACGAAAATATGAAAGCCCTGGAAGAGGAGTTGCGGCAAAAAGAAAAGGTGCTGTCTAAACTCGCCATCCGTTTGGCTGAGAAAAGAGAATCTGCAGCAAAAAATTTTACCGCCAGTGTTGAAAAGGAATTGAAAGAACTGAGCATGGGCAACGTCCAGTTTGGCGTGCGTTTTGATTACCCGTCTGACCCGGATGGATTTATTCTGTTCCGCAAAGAAAAAATGAAAGCCACTACAACCGGATTGGGCACACTGGAATTTATGTTTTCCCCCAATCCCGGCGAGGAACTGCGCCCCCTGGTTAAAATCGCCTCAGGCGGTGAAGTGTCCCGAGTGATGCTGGCTTTAAAATCCATTTTGAACGATCAGGACACCATTCCGGTGATGATCTTCGATGAAGTGGATACAGGTATCGGAGGAGGGGTGGCAGAAAAAGTAGGCCTTAAATTGCAAAAAGTCGCCAGCGCCAAACAGGTTCTATGCATCACCCATCTGCCGCAGATTGCCGGGTTGGCTTCTTCCCATTTCCGCATAGAAAAACAAATAAAAAGCAAGCGCACCCATTCCACCATTCACCAACTCGAACATGAAGAACGAGTTGAAGAACTGGCGCGCATGTCCAGCGGAGAAACCATCACCGACGCTTCCCTCGAACACGCCCGCGAAATGCTTCGGCCCGCCCGCTAGGCGCCACTAGGCGTGGGGCCAGCACTGCATTGCCCATAGGGCGAACCGAGCACTCACGCGCAATACTTTAGTAACTTCCCTTCTTAGGGACTCAAGCCCGATGAGTTGAGGGGTTGGGCAATGGAGGGAAGTAGTTTGTTCAGCCGAGATAATTTTTTGCTTGCCAGCGAAAGTTATTGCTCATTTCCCTCCGGGCGTGGCCCGGGTGGATTGGTTGGCGACGGCTTCGGCGGCTTTTTTTGCGGCTTCTTGATCGCCCAGGTAATAATGTTTGGTGGCTTTCAGGTCTGCGTCCAGTTCGTACACCAGGGGAATGCCGGTGGGAATATTCAATTCGAGAATATCGTCTTCGCTGATGTTATCCAGATGCATGACCAGAGCTCTTAAGCTGTTGCCATGCGCACAAATCAAAACTTTTTTTCCAGCTTTGACGGAAGGCACGATTTGTTCAAACCAGTAAGGTAAAAATCGGTCGACTGTATGTTTTAAAGCTTCTGCGGCTGGCAACTGGTTTGCCGGGATGCCGGCATAACGAGGATCTTTTGCCGGTAACCTTTCGTCATCGTCAGGGAGAGGGGGAGGGGGAGTGGCATAACTTCTGCGCCAGATTTTCACCTGTTCTGCGCCGTGTTTCTCTGCCGTTTCCGCTTTGTCCAATCCTTGCAGAGCACCATAGTGACGTTCGTTCAGGTGCCAGGACCGGGTGACCGGAATCCACATCAAATCCATTTTATCCAGCACAGTCCACAAAGTTCGAATCGCCCGTTTGAGGACAGAAGTGTAGGCCAGGTCGAAGGTGTAGCCTTCTTGCAGAAACAGTTTTCCAGCTGTCTCGGCTTCCTGTTTTCCCTGTTCAGTCAAGTCAACATCGGTCCAGCCAGTAAAGCGGTTTTCCAAATTCCATTGGCTCTGCCCGTGTCTTAAAAGGACCAACTTATACATATTTTTGTGCTCCTGGCTAATCAATCCCTAAAGATAACTTAAATTCGACCGCAATATCCCATAAATGGAAAGCGGAAGGGGAAATTTCTACCCCCCTCCCGGCTAATTTACGAAAAAACATTTTCTTCCCAATAATTACAATAACCTCCGGATTTTGGGGAATCTAACATCCCCCCACAAATGGGGGAGCCGCATAAAATACAGGCAAATAAAAAAAATCAAATTATTTAAGTTAAATGATTGACTTTTCGGGTGTTAGGAATTATATTGCCATTAATCATCAATTCGAATATTATAAATTGTCGGCAAAGTTTTAGATTATTTTTAAGCTTTCTGTTTACATTGGGTTGACATCTTCGGGGAGAAGCAAGCGATTATGGAAAGTATCGCCCATTTTTATCGTGAAATAAACAGCGGTTTTTTAAATAAAAGTTGCGGTCAGGGTTTTGAAATTTCTTATCTGGCGGAATACGATGAGAACGATGAGCCTCTGTTCCGGAAATTTGTAGACTACACGCCGGAGACTCACGAAAAAATCAAAAAGATGATGGATGGCGATGATTGCATGGAGTTTTTCATCCACGAGACAGACCTCATCAAATACTATAAAGATTTCAAAGTTGTAGAACTGCAAAAAGCTCTGGAAAACGAGCCTCCGAAAAAAGTTTTAAAAAGCGCCTACCTTCTGAGCGAACAGGTGATCAAGGAATATTTTGAGAACATCGGCTCCACGCGCATTTTACGTACCCTGGAAGATCTGATTAAAGTAATACAGGATTGTATGGATCGTGGAAGCCTTGAGTTTATAGATGTGTTCCACGTCACTAAAAAAGATTTTCACTCCTATACCCACTGTATCAACACCGGAATGTATTGCATGGCATTGGCAAATAATTTGCAAATGAAACCGGAGGCCGTGCGTGAGATTGGTCTGGGAGGCATGTTATTCGATGTTGGTAAAAAGTCCGTTCCCTATGAAATCATAATGAAAGAGGGAAAACTGGAGCCGGACGAGTTCCAGTTCATTCGCAAACATCCGTCGGCGGGCCGAAAAACGCTCAACGATATGAAATGTTATAGCGAAAATATTTTGAAAATGGTGGCGGAACATCATGAAAAATTTGACGGCACCGGCTACCCGTTCGAATTAAAGGGCGACAAGATTTCTCTTTACGCAAGAGTCTGTGCCATCATGGATGTTTTTGGGGCTTTGACCGCTCCCCGTCAAAACCGACCGGGCATGAGTCCTTTTGCCGCCCTGACCGAAATGAAAAACAATATGGAAGGTCAGTTTGATATGCGAATTTTGGTCAACTTCATCAAAACCCTTGCAGATGCCGCAGCAGCAAAAGCTTCTGCGTCCAAATCATCCGGCAACCAGGTAGCAGCCAGCGCCTGATTAGTACTGCTCCTGAGCCACCTCCGCCTTCCCGGCACACCTGTTTTTTTATACCTTCTTTCTGCCCAAAAAAATTCCAGCACTTGTTCTTTACCCTTTCTACTAAATAAAGGTAAGATAATCTCTATCAATACTTGTATGGAGAATACCCGTGTTTGTCGAGGTCGATTCCAACAGCAATACCGACCGGAGCTTCAATATGATTTTTCGGGATATCAGTCGCCCCCGGGAATTGTATTGCATCAAATACCCGGTAAACGGTGAGGAACAACCGGTTCAGATCACAGGCTGGGATGCGGATTCCAATACGTCTTGTCCTGCCTATGCCTGCAAAGTGGAAGAGTCTGGAGACGGCGTTGCCCTGCTCATTTATGGCGGATCAGGTGGGGTGCGCATGAAATCACTTGAAGACGAAACACAATGGGACACCGGGTCTTCCAACCAGTGGGGAGACACACACCTGGTCTACCCGGCGAATTGCTTTATCGTTTACAAAGACGAGCTATAAACCACTAAGCGGAGGGTTTCTTCCTTCACCGGGTTTTCGAATTGGTCGTGAACACAGTGAATCAGAAATTCCCGATTGCCTTTTTGACCGGTAATTGGAGATTCGGTTACAGCTTTCACCGCCCAGCCTTTTTCTGCAATAAAACGGTTCAAGTCCAGCAGTACCCGAATATGTTTGGCAGGGTCTTTAATGATGCCGCGGTTTTCCACCTCCTCTTTTCCGACTTCAAACTGAGGTTTGACCAGTGCTACCAGTTCTCCCTCCGGCTTGAGGATTTCCAGCAAAGGAGGTATGACAAGCTTGAGCGAGATAAACGACACATCGATCACAGCCAGATCCAGCATTTCCCCGACATCCTCTTTGGATAATGTTCGGGCGTTTTTCCTGTCCAGGCAAATGACCCGGGGGTCGCTCTGCAGTTTCCAGTCCAACTGTCCGTAGCCGACATCCACTGCATAAACTTTTTCAGCGCCGTTTTGTAATAGGCAATCGGTGAACCCGCCGGTGGAGGCTCCGACATCTATAGCGGTTTTTCCTGAAGGCAAAACACGGAATTGTTTTAAGGCGTGGTCCAGCTTCAATCCGCCCCTGCTGGCAAAGGGTTGGGGCTCACCAATAATAACGGGAAGACAATCTGCAGGGACCAGTCGGCCGGGTTTGTCGGCAACGGCATCCTGCACCCTTACTTTTCCCGCGAGGATTATGCTTCGGGCTTTTTCCCGGGTGGAGACGAGTTTTTTTTTACCAGTAACTGGTCCAGGCGGATTTTTTCAATCTTTTGCGTCATCTTCATCCTCAACCGGAAACAACTCGGTTACCAGCTCCCCTTTCTGGTTTTGGGTGAGCTTTTCTATTTTTGCTTCGGCTTCATTCAATTTCTTTGAACAAACACGCGACATTTTAATTCCTTCTTCAAAAATCTCCAGGGACTTATCAATATCCAACTCCCCCTTTTCGAGATCGTCAACGATTTGCTCCAAGCGTTGCATGGCTTTTTCAAATTTAATCTGCCCCATATTGGCCTCTACGAAATCAGGTTTATATTGACTATAAACCGTTATTAAAACTATATTAGCTATTATTTCTTGTTTTCTAAAAAATATTTTTCTGGTGTAACTGTGGAAACTGTTGCCGACCGAATGACAAGTCCTGTTTTAAGCATCGAGCAAGATAAAAGTATTAAAAATGCCGCCGAAAAAATTTATGGCCATGGCGTCGGGTCGCTACTTGTAACCCACAACGAAAACCTTATCGGAATCATTACCAAAACCGATCTGATGATCCGGGTTCTCGCAAAAAATCTCGATGCCGAATCGACCCGGGTTGCTGAGGTAATGTCCCAACCACTGATCACCATTGATGCCGGAGAACCTCTAAATTCAGCCCGAGAGTTGTTGCGTGAAAAAGCTATTCGACATCTGGCGGTCACCCGGGACGATCAAATTATCGGAATCTTGTCCATAAAAGACTTTCGATAAAATTCGTCTTAATTTTCTTCTATTATTTTGTTTACAGTGCTTTCCAACCCCCCTTTTGACAATCTTATTTCAATTGTGTCTCCCGGTTTTACCCCCGCACTGCTTTTAAGTGATTTTTCATCTTTGGAGCAGATGCTGTATCCTCTCTCTAAAATTGCCAGCGGGTTTACCGCATTCAGATTTTTAAGGATACCCTCAAAACGTTCCTTACGAAAACGTACCTGAGTCTGAATATTTTGTACCATCCTGTTTTGTAATCCGGCAAGCTTTTCAGATAAAAGCTGAATTTTATTTTTTGGCGACGCCTGGATGAGCCTGTGTTTCCTGTCTTCAAGCCTTTGCTGGTGGGTGACGAGTCCCTGTTCCAAACTGCGCACCATCCTGCTGTGCAAATCATCAAGACGTTGAACATGAGGACCGAATATTTCCTTGGGTTGGTGAAAAAACCGGCGATCCATCAGTCGGTTTAAAAGATCCCTGTAAGTCTCGACCTGTTGACCTAATGCCTCTATCAGTTCTCCTGTCAGGGATCGGATATCTTTAAGAGTTTCATTCAAAACAGGCACGGTCAATTCTGCGGCAGCTGAAGGAGTGGGGGCCCTGAGGTCGGCAACAAAATCCGCAATGGTAAAATCTATTTCATGGCCCACGGCAGAAACTATCGGAATGCGAGACGCAAACATCGCCCGTGCCACTTCTTCTTCGTTAAACGCCCATAAGTCTTCCAACGACCCTCCTCCCCGCCCGATGATGATGACATCCACATCCTTCATGCTGTTCAAGTCGCGAATGCCCTGAGCAATATCTTTTGCAGAACCTTCCCCCTGCACTTTCGCCGGACGGAGCAAAACAGAAACCTTGCTGCTTCTCCTGCGAATAATATTAAGGATGTCGCGGACAGCGGCACCGGTCCCGGAAGTGACCACTCCTATTTTCCAGGGAAAAGTGGGAAGCGGTTTCTTTGCTTCATCATCAAACAAGCCCTCTTTTTCCAGCTTTGCCTTTAGCTGCTCGAAAGCTTTTTGCAGGGCACCCAGCCCTCTTGGTTCCAGGGACTCGGTAATGATCTGGTATTCGCCCCGGGCATCGTAGACCGTGATTCGACCAAACATTAAAACCTGATCGCCATCCTCAGGCTGAAATTTGATACCGGCCCGGTAGCCTTTGAAAAGAACACAGCGGATCTGTGCTTTGTCATCTTTTAAAACAAAATAACTGTGACCGGAAGCCACAGTTCTGAAGTTGGAAATTTCTCCTTCGATCCAAACCGAGTCAAACGCCGCTTCCATAATAGCGCGGATGTCCCGGGTCAATCCGCTAACACTGTATACCTGCGGTTGCGTATTTTCCGCCGCAAGATGACTCGAAGCATCAGCGGTTCCTTCAGGTGTGAGTGGGCTTTCAGGTTTAGTAAAACGGGTTTGCCTTTTGCGGATCATAAAATTATTCTGCAGAATTTTCTAAAGGAAAAAAAATTTTTAAAACGTGGCCTTAAAAGCTTTTAAAGTATTTTCCATGAGCAGGGCAATGGTCATGGGCCCCACGCCCCCTGGAACAGGCGTGATGAATCCTGCTTTTTCAGAGACCGGAGTAAAATCTACATCGCCGGTCAGTTTCCCATCGACACGGTTGATTCCCACATCAATCACCACCGTCCCCTCCTTTACCATTGCTGAAGTCACAAAATGGGGTCTACCGACCGCCGCGATCAATATATCCGCTTGACGGGTCACTTGTTCCAGATTGGCCGTTTTTGAATGGCAAATGGTCACCGTAGCATGGCGTTGTAATAACAAATGTGCTACCGGTTTTCCCACAATATTACTTCGGCCTAAAACTACCGCGTGTTTGCCGGCAATTTCAATATCATAATAATCCAGCAGGGCAATGATTCCTGTTGGTGTGCACGGGGTGAGCAGGGCATTGCCGATTGCCAGCTTACCGACATTGATGGGGTGGAATCCATCCACATCCTTTTCCGGGTCAATGGACAACAGAATTTTTTCTGAATCAATATGGTTCGGAAGCGGCAATTGCACAAGAATACCGTTTACCGCATCATTAGCATTGAGTTCATCAATGAGGCCCATCAATCGTGCTTCAGTGGTTTCTGCTGGCAGGTTTTGTTCAAAGGATTGAAACCCGATCTCATGGCATATTTTATTTTTGTTGCGCACATAAACCGCCGAGGCGGGGTCCTCTCCAACCAGAACCGTGGCCAGACCCGGCATACGACCTGTTTTGTTTTTCAATTCTGCGGTCTCTTTAGTCAGACGACTACGGATTTCCGCAGATACTTTTTTTCCATCAATAAGAACCATGGTTCTCCCTGTGCAATTTAAAATTTGAGTTTAGCAGATTTTCCGAATTATCGAAGGGCGTACTTCTCTTTATTTAATTTCCAGCTCTTTGATCAGCCGGGAAAGGTAAGAACGTTGGACATCCAGAACCTGTGCGGCCTTAGTCCGGTTACCGCTGGTGGATTTAAGCGTGTTGGAAATAAAAGTTTTGCGAAACAAATCACTGGCCTGCTTGAGGGTGGACCCCACATTGAGTTCAATGGGCGCCTGGGAAGTTTCAAAAGGAAACGCTTCAGGAAGCAGTTCATCACCGTCTGTTAAAACAATAGCCCGCTCCACAGAGTTTTCCATCTCCCGGATGTTGCCCGGCCAGGAATAACTCATCAGGTGAGAGATCAGCCCCTTGCCCGGCTTCTTAACAGGCTGCTTTTCAGGACTGTGCTTCTTGATGAAATAGGTCAGCAAATCGGCGATATCTTCCAGTTTTTCACGCAGGGGAGGCAGGGTCATTTTTATAACATTGACTCGGTAAAACAGGTCCTGGCGAAAATTTCCTTCCTGAACTTCTTTATCCAAATCACGGTTGGTCGCCGTTATCAACCGGACATCGACCTTGATGGTTTCGGTACCCCCCAAGCGGATGAACGACTCTTCCTGAATAACCCGCAACAGTTTTACCTGCATATCCAAAGGCATCTCCCCTATTTCATCGAGAAAAAGCGTGCCCGTGTGAGCGGCTTCAAACAGACCTATTTTTAGCGTTTCCGCACCGGTGAAGGCACCCTTCTCGTGCCCAAAGAGCTCACGTTCCAGAATGGATGCCGGCAAGGCTCCACAACTGACTGAAACAAAAGGGTTGTTTTGCCTTTGGCTACGATCATGGATCAGGTGAGCAAACAATTCCTTCCCCGTTCCACTTTCACCAGTTAACAGAACAGAGGCTTTGGAGTCGGCCACCTTTTCGGCCATGGTAATGCACTTTTGGATGGCTTTGCTCTCGCCCACTATCGTGTAACGATGCAGGTATTGTTCTTTAAGTCTGCCAAACTCCTCACCCAGTAACTTTCTACTTTTTGAGACTTGAAAAAATTTTGCCATCAAGTTGGCAAAATGTTCCAATACCTCAACATTTTTTTCATCGAAGACAGTTCCGTCCACTTTATCCAGAAACTGGACAACACCGATCACTTTTTTATCAATATTTAATGGAAAGCTGGCCATGGACTGGATGGGAATCCGCATTTTTTCACTGACCCCTTGATACCACCGGGGGTCTTTGGCCACATCGTTGGAGATAATCGGTTCCCCGGTTTTCGCAACATGACCGGAAATTCCCACGCCAGGTGGTAAATCGATATCTTTTAACTGGCCCGTATTTTTTCCAGAGGCCTGGTAAAACTGTAATTTATAGGTCTTTTCATCCTGAACCAGCAATAACGAGCCGTTTTTAACCCCCACAATATCTTTAGCCGCGTTCATGACCATGGCTAATAATTCATCCACCTCTAAAGAAGTTATTTGAAAAAGGTTAGATATTTTACGCAACGCCTGAATATTTGTTTCTTTGCCGATTCGTTTCATGAGAGATCCTGTTATTAATCAATAATACGACTTAAATAAGTTGCACTTTATTGTTCATTGCTGAAATTATGTATGATTTTACACCTTTGGGAAGATTTTGAAAAGTGCTAATATTTAGGGGTTTAGAGCAAAGTTACTATCAATATTGAAGCAAAATTAAACGATAACTATATAAGGGCATCTCTAAAGCCTGAATAATTTGTCCAACAAGGGTTTTAAGCCGCTCTTGTCATTCACCCTGCGATTCACTAACTCTTCAGAACCCGATGATATCCACCCAGCCAGAAATCAAAAAATTTATAGGATGTGTGCTTCTTTTAGTCCTGGCAAATATCGCGGTATATTTTAATTCCCTGAAAGGCACGTTTCAGTTTGATGATTTGCCGCTCATCCAAAGCCAGTGGGTGGAAGATCTGGAGGCATTTGATCGCCAGGTTCGTTTCTCCGCGTTTGAAAACCGCCCCGTCGTTCTCTGGACCTACGCATTAAACAACACACTTGGAAAAAATCACGTTTTTGGTTTCCATTTATTTAACCTCACGGTTCATATTGGTGTCACACTATTAATTTTTCTCACTATTTCACGCACCCAATACCTCATTGCCTCCCGCGCTAGCGGGTTTCCTCTGGCAACGGCTTTACTTTTTGCGTTACACCCGCTGAACACCGACTCGGTATCTTACATATCTTCCCGCTCTTCATTACTGGTGACCTTTTTTTACTTACTGGCGCTTTACCTGTTCACCGGTTTGTTTTCACGTAAAAACAAAATTCCAGAATTCAACCTTAGGTGGGTACTTTTCATACCCATCCTGATAAGCGCGTATCTGAGCATTGCCTCAAAACTTATTGGCGCAACCTTGCCTGTCCTGATGGGGCTTTGGTATCTGGGTTTTATAGTTTCAACACAGAAACCGCAGTTCGCTGAAAAATTTTTCCAACCCAAGTGGGTGGCTACTTTTTTCCTGTCTGCAGGAGCTGTGTTTGCGGGAACCTACATCGCAGCCGATTCCTGGCTTTATATTGCCAGGGACCAGGGACTGGAGCTTTATGGACGAATGCCTTATTTTCTGATGCAGATAAAAGTAATCGTCTTTTATTATCTCAAGCTGTTCCTGTTTCCCTTCAACCTGAACGTGGACAGCGGCCTGCCATTCAGCACCCCGGCATCCGATCCGCTCATATTTTTAGCAGGACTGATTATAGTCGGGATTATTTTTGCCGTGGCAAAAGGCAGGAATCTCTGGGTTACCATCGGTTTCCTCTGGTTTTTTATTACACTTGCCCCCACCTCCAGTATCATTCCTCTAAATGATCTGGCTGTGGAACATCGCACTTACCTTCCCATGACATTAGGGCTTTGCATGGTTGTGGGATGGGGCGCCCTTTCCGGTGCCTGGCGCTGTTCAATATTGCTTATACTTTTGCCCCTGTTTGCACTGGGAACCGCAACCCGGAATAGTGACTGGGTCAGCGAAATCAGCTTGTGGAAAGATTCGGCCCGGAAGAATCCCAATTCAACAAGACCCCATAACAATCTTGGCAAAGCCTATTTTGAAAAGGGCGATCTTGCCCTCGCGGCTCACCACCTGGAAAAAAGCGTTGCCAATATTCCCCGTTTCATTGATACCCAGTACAATATAAAAAGTGCTGAGACATTTTTAAAAAGACGGGAAAAAATCAGCGGTCAGAAATCCGCCAATAAATTTTCATCTTCGGAGTCCATAGGGCTTCTGACCGAGCTCGTGGAGCCTCACTACAACCTGGCCAGCGTTTATCTGGATCAAGGGCGACTGGATGATGCAGAAAAAGAATACCTGAAAACCCTGGCATTGAGGCCGGGTCATTTGTCATCCAGAATAGGGTTGAGTTCGGTTTATAACCAAAAAGGGTTATACGACCAAGCTATAGCCTCGCTAAAACTGGCAATCAACCTGCCAAAGTCCGATCCCAATTTTGCTCTGGCCCGATTGAACCTGGGGGAACTTTATGGAAAAACCGGGAAAATTGAAAACGCGATAAAAGAATGGGAAGCAGCCCTCAAAATCAATCCATCTTTATTGCCGGCTCATTTCAACTTGGGAACCGCCTATATGATGACCGGTAAGTTGGAGTTGGCGGTAAATGCCTTCAAACATTGCCTGCAGTTGAACAACCGATACGAGCCTGCACTATTCAACCTTGCCAAGGTTTATCAAAAGCAGGAAAAATGGGATGAGTCCACACAGCAATTTAAAAACTTCCTTGAAGTTACCGGCCCCAGGCCCGCCGCCTACGCTCAAATTGGTTTCAATTTTAACCGGCAGGCAGACTGGAAAAACGCACAGAAGTTTCTTAATGAATCCCTTTCTCTACAGCCGCATAATTTCAATGCCCGGATTGCTCTGGTAGAAACTCTTGCCAACCTTGGGCAGATGAAAAAGGCCCGGGAACTTTTGCAGGCGGCCTTAAAAATGAACCCGAATCCGGCACAAAAGGAAGCCATCAATAAAATGATGATGAACTTGACCCGCCCACAAAACGCAATCCCATGAACCCCAAAATCACAGACATGGGTTCCATCGGGTACCAGCTAAAGTCCGTTACGATTCTCATCTGTATGGGCCTTCTGGCTTTCTGGGCCACTTTTCACTCGCCCTTTCTTTACGATGATGCTCATGCCATTGTTGAGAATCCTTATATTAAACATTTGAGTGATTTTCAAAAAACTGTTGGTATAGAAAATATTTTTAACCGTTCCGTTCTTCTGCTTACACTTGCAGTGAATCGAGAAATAGGTGGGCTGGATGTATTCGGATATCACCTTACCAATGTTCTTGTCCATATACTGACCGGAGTAGTCTGGTATTTTCTGGTCAGCGAATTATTGCTTTTAGAGCCGCCTCAATATCGGTTCAAACGCTTGCCTTTAATTTGCGCATCCATTCACCTTGTCAATCCTCTCACGGTTGAAACGGTCACTTATATTTCCAGCCGCTCATCAGGGTTGGCAACATTTTTTTATCTGCTTGCCTTTTATATTTTTTGCAGGCTGGTCCGGCCTCGGAAAGAAAACCTGGCTTGGACAGGCAAACTACTTTTCATTGCGGGAATTTCAGGTTTTCTTTTTCTCGGAATTGGGACCAAGGAAATTGTCGTCACCTTTCCCATAATGGCAATCATCTATATATGGCTCATCACTCCAGCCGACGAGAGAAAATCTTTAAAGATAAAAATTGGAGCCCTTCTCCTGCCTCTTTTGATTTATTTTTGTTATCGTTATATAGAGCAAGGCAATGTTTTTTCTTTAAAGGCCGATCCGACCTCTGGGGAAACCAGCCGTTTTTTATATTTTTTCAGCCAAGTCAAGGTAGTGGTTCACTATTATCTGCTTAAGCTGTTCCTTCCTTTTAATCTCAACTTTGAGCCGGATATACGCTTACTATCTGGATCCATAGACGGACAGTTAGTTTGCGCTGGTGGAATTTTAGGAGTCTGCGCGATAATGGTATTTCGCCATAAATCTCCTGTTTTGCAATTTGCCGCTCTCTGGTTTTTGATCACGTTACTCCCCTCATCCAGTTTTATTCCGCTCAAACAAATTGCTATCGAGCATCGCACCTATTTGCCTGGATTGGGATTCAGCCTTCTGCTCGGCTGGTTGTTCCTGAACACTCAACCGATCCGCACTTTAGCAACGGGCCTGTTGTTGGCATTTTTATCTTTTACTTTTTTGCTCACGGTAAATCGCTCGCTTGATTACCGATCTGCAATTGTGCTGTGGCAGGACACAGCGGAAAAGTCGCCAAATAAAGCACTGGTTCATAACAACCTGGCTACCGTGTATATGGAAAACGAAATGCTCGAAGAGGCAAAAGATGAGCTGGCAATTACCCTGCAGTTAAACCCTACCCAGTCGGATGCCTATGCAAACCTGGGCCATATCCATTTCCAGCAGGAACACTGGAGCAAAGCCATCGAAGAATTTAATCATGCTATCGCCCTGGGTTCTAACAAGCCGGATACCTATTATTTTGCGGGTCTTGCCTGGAACAAGCAGAAGGCTTATGGACAGGCCATTCCATTTTTGCAAAAGGCCGTTAGCATGCGGTCGCATAACGCCGAGTACCATTTTGCTTTGGGCGACGCGTTTCGACAGGTAAGGTCCTATGATGAAGCGCTTCAGGAGTTTCGCCGGACACTAGCAATAAAACCTGACCATCCACAGGCACAAAATAACATTGGTGTTATTTTCTGGAATTTAAAAGCCTATGAAAAAGCTGAAATTGAATTTAAAAAAGCATTAGATATTCAGCAGGACCTTCCGGAAATCCACCACAACCTGGCCGCCCTGCACCTGAAAAATAATCGTTATGCCAGCGCCATTCCCCATTTGGAGCAGGTTCTCCGACTGCAACCTGGAAATGCAACTGCCCAAAAATTACTCGACCATGCCGTGAGCCAGATGAAGAAGGGGCCGTCATGAAATCCGGAGATTTAAAATTTTCACAAACTCTGCTTAGCCAGCTGGGCTACTGCCTGCTCATCTCTTTGCTTGGAGTCTTGTTTTTTTCCAATCACCTCAACAATCCCTTTCAGTTCGATAGCGTTGCCTACATTGTCAACAACCCCAGCTTAAAAAATCCAGAAGCCCTGCTGACTGCCGAATTCTGGCAAAAAGAATTTCTGGACCGCGGCTTGTTAAGAATGTCCATTGCTCTCAATACCTATCTTGATGACTTTCGGCCCTTTGGATACCATATTTTCAACCTCGCTTTTCATATTCTCAATGCCCTGCTTCTCTTTTTTGTGCTGGAAAAATCCCTTCGCCGTTTTGGCATGGAAACAATGGGTTCTAAAGAAATCCGCATGGTTTCATTTTTTTCAGCCGCTTTTTTTCTTTGCCACCCGATCCAAACAGAATCCGTAGTTTACATCATGAGCCGATCAGAGGTCACCGCCTCGACTTTTTACCTTGCCGGATTTTTACTGTTTCAACAATTATTGGAACGATCCTCAACCTCTCGCCTGCAATATTGCCTTTATTTTCTGGCACTATTTTTAATCGCCCTGGCAGGTTTCAGCATAAAACAGATTATCGCGACCCAGCCCGCTATAATGGCCTTATATTACCTTTGCAGTTGCCCCGAACAAGCGCCTGCTTTGCGGTTTCTAAAAAAATGGAAGTGGGCGATACTCGGTATCATTGCAGGAATTATCGGTTCTTTGTTTTACAAGCTCCTCACCGATGAGACATTTCTCATAGGCCCATCACGAGCGGAGGAGATGGTCGGCAGAGCCAAGTATATGCTCAGCCAACCGGGTGTGATCGTTTTTTATTATTTAAAAATGTTACTGTTTCCGATGAATCTCAATATCGACCCTGATATAGAGGTTGTCACCCGTTTGCTATCCTGGAACTTTGTAATTCCAGTCCTTTGCATAGTTTCCTTGTTTTTTTGCTCTCTTAAATTTTTTAAAACCCGTTTTGTTTTCTTTTTTCTGTGCTGGTTTTTCATTATCCTTTCCCCGTCCTCTTCCATTGTCACTCTGCACGATCTTGCCGCAGAACACCGGGTCTATCTGGCATCAGCGGGAATTTTCATTCTACTTGCCTGCTGGATGACCGAGGTAACACGTAGATGGGGAGAAACCCAATCACTAAAAATCATTCTTATTTTTTGTGTGTTCGCCTTGGGAATCATGACCCTAAAGCGGAATGCGGTGTGGCAATCGGAGCTCTCGCTCTGGCAGGATACGTATCAGAAATCGCCGCATAAGCTGCGCCCTCTGATTAATCTGGCGCGGGCTCACAGTATGGAAGGCAACACCGACAAAGCCATAAAATATTATCAGGATTCGCTTGTTGAGGGACCTGCAGTCTTTGCGACCAATTACAATTTGGGAGATCTTTACCTGACTAAAGGTTTAGTGGACGATGCGCTCCGGCATTTTTTTCTGGCCAGCCGCATTGAGCCTGAAATTCCTGAATCCTTTGCCAGGATCGGAGAAATTTATCTATTACAAAAGAAATTTGATCTAGCAGACTCTTATTTCAAGCGTGCTGTGGAACTTAATCCTCAGTTTGCGGTGGTGTTCAAAAACCTTGGCGTTTTGAATTTTTATCACCTCAATAAACCTGAGCAGGGCTTGGCTTTTTTTTCCCGCTCCCTGACTCTGGATCCCGGTCAGCCCGATGCCAGCAAAATCCGCGAACTTCTGGCGCAATTCAAACCCGAATAAAACCCGAACTAATGACCTCTGGCATCGACAACCGCCCGATCTCCAAAGCAAAATTTGACCTATGAAAAACAAATGGGTTTTAAAATTACTTAACTTATTGCTGTTTGTTTTTGGGGCGGCTTATATAGTCCTGCATGTCGAATTTAGCGAGGGGAGTTATTTTTACTATTTTTTCAAAGCCAAAGTCTATTATTCGATTTTTAATAAAATAATTTTCCCTGTTGGTTTTTGGGGTTGTTTTGCCCTTTTTTATTTCTTGTACTACCTCTTGAGTCAAGGAAATGAAAGTCATCGCGAAACTTTACTACATAGTTTGCGTTACGCTTTGTTTTACCATTTATTCCTCCTTCTACTTACCCATTCCAACGAAATTGCTTCCTCTTACTATTTTTCCGCTCCACTCTTTTCAGTTTACGAAAGACTGTTTTTATCCATAGCCTTTGTTGGCTACTATCTGGCGGGAATGAGAGTTATTCAAAAGGCCGTGACATCAGGTTGTGGAGTCTGGGAACTAATTCTTCCTGTCTCAATAATAATCCCCCTTATATATTCGCCTTCACCGCTTATTCATATTTTCTACCTCACCCTCAGCTTTGGACTTTTTGCAGGCTGGCAATTCCTTACCAACGAAAAGTGGAGGAGATCATTAAGGAATTTAATATCTAATGACTATTTCAAAATAGGTATTATTTTCTTACTGAGTTTGGGATTTAGATTGTGGCATGCCTACCCCTATGCCACGCATGACTTAGTTGGGAATAGCGCAGATGGGCCAGTTTATTTTAAATCCGCATTGGCTTTTGCAAACGGAAGCTGGAGTGATGTGAATTTTTGGCATGCTCCTTTTTATCCGCTCTACCTTTCTGCATTTCTCATTTCGTTTGGAAAAACCTCAGCGGTGCTTTTTTATAGCCAGGCTGTTTTGGGGTCAATCACCCCGGTAATTATATTTTTAATTTGCCGGAAGCTGATGCTTAAACAGGCATCCTTTATTGCTGGCCTGCTGGTCGCCACATCTCACCTGAGTATTCACTATTCGGTTGTGATCAATCGCGCCGCCCCCTTATCGATAGCTATTCCCTTACTGGTTTATTCGCTTCTGTGCCTGGGCAAGAAGTTTGGCCCTACAAGATATTTGCTGTTGGGATTTCTTTTTGGCGGCACTTTTTACTTGGGTCAGGAAACACTCCCTGTTCTTGCGCTATTCGCAATTTATGTCGCACATCACCTGTGGAAATCTGGGAGCCCCTGGAAGAAGAGCATTTTTCACGTATCATTAATCGGGCTGGGAGTAATAGCCATCTTTTTCAGCTTGAACGGTATTTACCACTCTCACACCGATCAATGGTTGCCGTTGGGAAGAGCTTCTGACGCGACACACGCAAGTTCTCTCTGGAATTATAATAATAATTCTTACGCCAAAGAGATGATCGACATGGGCTTTGACCCGATTCAATCTCCGGGTAAAAGTTCTGAAGTTTTTCTGGAAAATCCGCTACAAATATCTCGGCTGTTGCTAGGAAAGCTATTCCTGGAAATCCCGGACCTTCTATTCGAATCCGGGGGCGCACTCTTTACACCATTGCATCTTACTTTTGAAAGCTTCTATTCCGCTCATATACAATTTTATATTTACCTTTTTGTTCTTATTGGACTGGCCGTTTTTATCTCGGATAGATCCGTGGCAAAAGCAGATAAACTTCTAATACTAGGCCCAATACTTGTTCTGATAGTTTTTTGTTCTTTTCTTTTGGGAACTTTTCGATTTCGAGCTCCCTTTACATCTCTGAATATGATTTTGATGGCTACGGCACTTGAAGCATTTCTATTTAGCGTGAAATCATTAAAAGACAGCCCCAGGCAATTTATGCATTTCAAAATATCGTTGCCATGGGAAAAGGTGCTTCAACTAAAGCCTGTATTTTTAGGTACCAGCGGGATAATCGTACTGTTTTCAATTTGGGCAGTTGTTGGCAACTTATTTCCCCTTTCGCCTGAAACCCCTGCTCAATACCGTCTGACTCCCTGGTTAGTCCCCTCCAAGCAAAAGGTGTTTGCTACAAGATATCTGGGTCTCAATGAGACAACATATTCTTATTACACCAGGGGCGAGGGAAACGATTCCCATTCCGCTATGGAAGTTCGATTCAATATGTGCCAGAGATTAATGCCGGGAATGAAGCCCTATTATCAATTAGCAGTCGATGGAAAGTTAATTGGCAAAGCCAAAAAGTTGTTGAGTGGATGTTTCAGAGTTAAGGAACGGGTAAAATTTAATTTTGATACCGGGATGATCAATCTGTTTATTTTTGTTTCACACGATGGAAATCTTGGAGAATTAAAACCGATTTCTTTTTCTGTTGATGGGGCATACAACAAGAAGGAAAAAGTAATAATGCCTGTAGCCAGCCCAATCCCGCTAAACAACAACATGAAACGGTATATTGAGCAATTCAAAATTTATGCTGAAAAGATAAAAATTGATAAACCCGAGTTATTTCTCTTGGCAGAATAAATAATATTGTGAAGACACAGGTGCGAGAAGGGAGTTAAAAAAGGTGCGTTTTAGGACAAATATTAATGGACCATTTTTAAATCATTTTTGATATAATCCTAAAAAGTTATATGAGTATTCATATAGAGATAGCACTTCCCGCCGTAAATCTTTGAAAAATAGAGTGCCGGAGTGGTGAAATTGGTAGACGCACGGGATTCAAAATCCCGCGAGGGCAACCTCGTGTCGGTTCGATTCCGACCTCCGGCACCACCCACTTGAGTGGGGCGCAATTTGGCGGTGACGCTCCGCGACCGCCAAAGCAATCCAAACTCCTACCCAGAACGGGTATGTGATATCCTCCCCCTTGACCCTCATGCCCCACAGGGATAAGAACCGTTTTAATTTTACTGAAAACTCCCGTCCGACAAAAATTCAATGAGCGATTCTCACAGCCCACAAGCAAAAGCCTACTGGAAGGAAAATATCCGTCTCGTACTTTCACTTTTAGCGATATGGTTTCTGGTTTCTTTTGGCATGGCGATCCTGTTTGTCGATGTCCTGGACAATATCCGTTTCTTCGGATTTAAATTCGGGTTCTGGATGGCGCAACAGGGTTCCATTTTTTGCTTCGTCATCCTCATCTTCATCTATGTCTACAAGATGAACAAACTCGACCATAAGTATGGCGTGGATGAGGACCGGGACCATTTCGCTCGGGATGACAGTTATTACCACGATGAAGAGCCTGAAAAATAACCCGCCATGGATGTTCAGACATTAACTTTTATATTCGTTGGGATCACGTTTGCTATTTATATTGGCATCGCCATCTGGGCGCGGGCTGGCACCACCGACGATTTCTATGTCGCCGGGGGAGGCGTTCCCCCGCTTGCCAATGGTATGGCGACCGCCGCCGATTGGATGTCCGCCGCTTCGTTCATCTCCATGGCTGGCATCATATCTTTTGTCGGACGTGATGGTGCCGTTTACCTGATGGGGTGGACGGGTGGTTATGTTCTGCTCGCCTTACTCCTGGCACCTTATCTTCGCAAGTTCGGCAAATACACGGTTCCCGATTTCGTTGGCGACCGCTATTATTCTGACATCGCCCGGCTGGTCGCGGTCGTGTGTGTTTTGTTTGTTTCGTTCACTTATGTAGCAGGCCAAATGCGGGGAGTGGGAATCGTTTTCTCCCGTTTTCTCGAAGTCGAAATTACCACCGGCGTTCTGATTGGGATGGGAATTGTGTTCTTTTATGCTGTTCTTGGGGGCATGAAAGGAATCACCTACACCCAGGTGGCGCAGTATTGTGTTCTGATTTTCGCTTTTCTGGTCCCTGCCATCTTCATATCCATGCTGATGACGGGAAACCCCGTCCCACAACTTGGATTCGGTAGTACGCTCGTGGACGGCTCCAATACATATCTATTAGACAAGCTCGATCAGTTATCTGTAGAACTTGGATTTTCCGCTTATACAGCAGGCAATAAATCCACCATCGACATGTTCTTCATCACTTCGGCTTTGATGGTTGGTACTGCAGGACTTCCCCATGTCATTGTGAGATTCTTCACGGTTCCAAAAGTCCGCGATGCCCGGGTATCAGCCGGGTATGCCCTGGTGTTCATTGCCATACTCTACACAACCGCTCCAGCCCTGGCCTCTTTTGCCCGGGTCAACCTCATCAACACTGTCCACAATGCGGAATATAAAACTACTCCTTCATGGTTTAAGAACTGGGAAAACACCAACCTCATCGCCTGGGTGGATAAAAATCAGGACGGAAAAATCCAGTACTCAGCGGGAAAGGCTTTTGGTGGGAAGCCGCAATTTATAGAAGCACGAGGCCCTGAAGGGGAAAGAAAAATTTCTAATTCACCTACCGCTACCAGCAACGAACTCTATATCGACCGCGACATCATGGTTCTGGCAAACCCGGAAATTGCCAATCTTCCCAATTGGGTTATCGCTTTGGTCGCCGCAGGCGGACTTGCCGCCGCACTTTCTACCGCCGCCGGATTACTGCTTGTCATCTCGACATCTATTTCTCATGATCTGTTTAAAAAAATGTTCCTGAAAGATATTACCGACAGGCAGGAGTTATTTTTTGCTCGGATGTCAGCGGCACTGGCTATCACCATCGCCGGATATTTCGGTATCCACCCACCGGGATTCGTCGCGCAGGTGGTAGCATTCGCCTTCGGCCTTGCGGCCTCGTCATTTTTTCCGGTTATTTTGATGGGAATTTTTTCAAAACGCATGAACAAGGAAGGTGCCATTACCGGAATGGTCATTGGGTTGACCTTCACCGCCAGCTATATCATTTATTTTAAATTCATCAATCCGTCTGCCAACTCTGCAGAAAACTGGTGGTTTGGAATTTCGCCGGAAGGAATCGGAACTTTGGGAATGTTATTCAATTTCATGTCCTCAGGCCTGGTCAGCCGGTTCACAGCTCCGCCTCCTAAGGAGATTACGGATATGGTGGACGACATAAGAATTCCGCAAGGTGCCGGATCTTCCTATCACCATGTAAAATCGTAAGTAAGGCTATCGCAGTCTACTGCGGAGGCTCCCCGCTCAAAGAACCTTAAACACCAGGAAGGTCATATCATCGAATTGCGGGGCGTTGCGGGTGAAAGTCTGTATGGCATTATCAACATTTTCCAGAATCTCTTCCGGCGTTCCGTTTGATTCAGTAATCATAGACTGCAACCTTTCCATGCCGAAATGTTCTTTTTGATCGTTCATCGGTTCCACCACCCCATCAGAATACAGGAAAACCAAATCACCGGAAAAAAGCTGAACTTCTTCCTCTATATAGGAGGCATTTTCTGCAATCCCCAAAGGGATTCCGCCTGCTTTCCCTG
>Ga0233435_1000883_pt1 | contig 32087 bp, 28 predicted proteins | sample SI_122_August201_3_FD_182735 | JGI IMG/M metagenome (GOLD analysis project Ga0233435, IMG submission 182735) | Seawater microbial communities from Saanich Inlet, British Columbia, Canada - SI_122_August2016_135_MG | ecosystem: Environmental > Aquatic > Marine > Inlet | place: Canada: British...
AGCGTTTGATCAGTTCGTCTGGATAAGGCTTTTTCTACAGATTGTACTTTAAATTCCTGGCTATATAATGCCATTTCTGTCTCCTAAAATAAAATTTTACAGGCGACAGGTATGTTGACATAGGGGGCTTTTATGCCCTAATATCTGCCATGCTTCATGCAATGTTGCACCCGCCATCACTAAGTAACTTGCCGCAGTATGCCTTAGGTCATGAAATAGAAGATTATTGATATTGGCTCGCTTGAGAGTTGCGTACCACTGCTTACGGAAATCGAAAGGTTTTTCGGAGTTATTAGGGCTGAAAAATATTAGTCCATTGCCGATTTGTCTGGATGTCTTTAATTCATCAAATGCAATGCTTGGGATAGGGTTAATGCGTGGGTTACCATTTTTTGTATCTTTGAGACTTGCTAAACCCTTTTCAAAGTTAATATCAGACCAACGTAGATTTGATAGTTCAGCTTTTCTCATGCCAGTAGTAATCGCTAGAAGTATCAATAAATGCATTTTGTCCCAGCTCGACTCATGACAGGCTTCTATTAATCTAACTCTTTCCTCGTTACTTAAGAATCACTCTATCTGATTTGATGCTGCTTTAATCCGTACTTTCTCAGTGCAATTTTTATTCAGATAGTTTTTATCAATTCCATACACGAGAATACTTGATAAAACTGCTTTCATTCTGAGCAGCGTATTATTAGACTTTAGTTTAGCTTTGATACTTTTGACCGGTTTATCATTGAATGCCATTAGCCAAAAGTTAGCGCGCCGGATGTAGTTATCATCCCTACTCGTTCATTGCTTCATATATTCATTAACAAGGTTTTTGAATGTCAAAAACTCAATCTCAACACCTAGTTTTTGAAACAAAGGGAGGCCGCCTAATTCTTCAACTTGACTAGGGGATAGTTTTTTTAGTTTTTTGGGTTTAATGCTTAGAATTTTATCTATATTTTTCTCAATACTGACAGCCCAAGATTCAGCTTGTTTTTGTGTTGAGAAAGTTTTAGATTGAATTGATGTGTAATTCTTACTGATTTCGGCGCGATATTTGCCGTTTGCTAATGAGCGGATATAAGACATTGCTGAGCCCTCGATAATATTTTAAACAAACACTACGTAATACTACGAGATTAATTTTCGTAGTTTGTGTCGTAGTGTACTTTGAGTTTAAAGCATTCAACCGATGGCATTAGGTTGTTTTATCTTAACTATCAATAAGTTAAGATGGTGGCGATAGGTGGAATTGAACCACCGACCCCAGGGTTATGAATCCTGTGCTCTAACCGGACTGAGCTATATCGCCACTAAATCTTTAATTAATCTAACTAAAGAGCGGCTATTATAGCTTCTCCTTGCTTATTCATCAAACATTAAATCTAAAATGTACGACATCTCCATCTTGCACGATATAGTCTTTACCTTCTAAGCGCCACTTACCTGCATCTTTTGCTCCCTGCTCACCTTTAAAGTCAACAAAATCTTGGTAGGCTGTTACCTCAGCACGGATAAAGCCTTTTTCAAAATCGGTATGAATAACACCTGCAGCTTGTGGTGCAGACGCGCCAATAGGAATTGTCCATGCCCTAACTTCCATAACACCCGCTGTAAAGTAAGTAGAAAGCTCTAATAGTTTATAAGCCGCACGAATCACTCGATTTAAGCCCGGCTCTTCTACGCCTAGATCATCCATAAATTCTTGCTTTTCATCTTCATCTAACTGAATGATTTCCGCTTCAATAGCAGCGCAAACAGCAACTACTTCTGAGCCTTCTTTTTCTGCAAATTCACGAACCGCATCTAATAATGGATTATTTTCAAAACCATCATCTTGTACATTAGCAACATACATAGCTGGTTTTATAGTAAGTAAGAATAAGTCTTTTATAATCTCTAATTCATTTTCTGATAAGTCTAAAGATCGCGCCTGGCCGCCTTCATCCAAATGCTTAATGATCTTTTCATAAGTATCTTTTTTAGCAACTTCTTCTTTATTGCCTGTTCTTGCTGCTTTAGCTGTTTTAACTAACGCTTTGTCAAGGCTAGCCATATCGGCTAAGGCAAGTTCGGTATTAATGACTTCAATATCACCTAATGGATCAATTTTCCCAGCAACATGCACAACGTTTTCATCTTCAAAACAACGCACAACATGCACAATGGCATCTGTCTCTCGTATATTACCTAAGAATTTATTACCTAAGCCCTCACCTTTTGATGCACCAGCAACTAACCCTGCAATATCAACAAATTCCATTGTCGTTGGTAAAACACGGTCTGGATTTACAATTTCAGCTAACGCATCCATTCGCGCATCAGGCACCGGGACAACACCGACATTGGGATCAATCGTACAAAAAGGGTAATTTTCTGCAGCAATTTCCGCATTGGTTAACGCATTAAATAAAGTTGATTTACCAACATTGGGTAAGCCGACGATTCCACAATATAGTGCCATGTTTTCTCTTGAATAATAAGGTTAAGGTTTGCTCAATGGCTTTAGGCCATTGAGTGAATATTTATATATTATAGTTTTTATATCGTTGGGGAGTAGGCCTGAGTCTACTCCCCATATCTGCATTATTTGCTATTAGCCTTCTTTGCCATCGGCTCTAGCAGTCGTTAAGATCGGTGCATAGACATAGGCAAACAGTGAAAAAGCAGCTAGCCATAGTAGGGTTGCTACGTAAATAATATCTGTATACCAGGCCGGTAAGAGTATAGGTATAAAGACTCTAACTAACGTGGCTATATTGATTAACGCAAAAGCAATAGCCATGGCTTGTGATGCTTTCAATACTCGTCCGGTATGACCTAACGATACTCTTGCCATCATACCTAAGGTGATAACACCTATCCCTCCCATGGTAAAAGCATGCAAAGCTAAAGTTGGTAAGATGATTTCAAATGCGCTGAGTGCAGTAAGGATAAAGCCAATAATAATCCAGCCATAACCTATATAAAGTACCCAAAGTAAAGGCACAAACCATATTTTAAACACATACCAGTCATTTACTCTAAGTATATTACAAACAGCGGCCACACTTGCTGCTAATGCCAATACAAACCCGGAAACCTGCATAATCATCAAACCAAATACCAGCGCAGCAGAGCCGATTGATAGGGCATCGTATAATGGGTTACGAATTGGCCAAGTACCCGACAAACCTTTTTCGGTAAAAAACGGGAACACACGTCCTGCTATGACTAATATCATCACGATGATCAGGTCGATAACTATCTGAAAGCCGGTCCAGGCAGTTTGATCTGACAGGCCTAATATTTCCATGTGAATTAGTCCGTTACCAAAGCTCATAATTAATAATAGCGCGATAAAAACATAACCACGCGTATATTTAGCGACCATAATCGGCTTGAGCAGGCTAAAGGCAAGGACCGGTAAAAACATAAAATCCACCAGGCCTATAAATTCATCCGCCAACAAGCCTGAATAAAAAGGCAAAATTCTGCCATAAACCCATAACAAAGCCAGGCCAGCCAGGTTCATCCCAGTCAGTGTTTTTTGTCCTGTCCAGTTTTTTACTGACGTTAGTAAAAACCCAGCAATCACCGCAACGGTATAGCCCAACAGCATTTCATGCGCATGCCAGTAATTATTCACGAAATAATTATCCATGACTAAACTACCATCATACAAAGCACGCCAGACAAGCATCAAGACCAAAGCAGATAGGCCAGATAAAGCAAAAAAGGTGCGGAATCCTAAGGCAAAAAAAGGAATATTAAAGGGCTTATTATGATTCATAATTTCACTCGCTCCCATGCTCTGCTTGGGAATGCAGTCAGCGACGCTCTAGATCGCGAGTTATAGAACGCCAGCGCGTCCCCTGACACATTCCCACGCGGAGCATGGGAACGATGATGTTCTTGGTCTTTTCTTATTGCTCTTCTAACCAGGCCAGCTCATTTTCGGTAAAGCCTGCTTTTAAGCGCATTGGAGTATTAAACGGACCTTTGGGTTTAGTATTATTAAAATATTTTAAAACTAACATTTTAAAGCTAGCTTCTGGCTCCAGTTGTTGCTTGTGACATTGCTGATAAAACCATTGGGAGCCAAATTGTACGTGCTGTTGTTCATCATTAAGAATACGCTCTAATATTTTTACGCCAGCATCGTCCTTTAGCATGCGAATTTTTTCTATCATTCCTGGTGTTACGTCCAAGCCTCTGGCTTCCATACACCGCGGAATAATAGCCAGCCGTGACAGTAAATCATCTGCTGTATCCTGAGCATGTTCCCATAAACCCTGGTGCGCAGGCAGGTCACCATAATCAATGCCAAGCTTGCGCAAATGTTCACGGATCAAAGTAAAATGGAGAGCTTCTTCCTGTGCCACTTGTAGCCAGTCTCGATAAAACTTTTCTGGTAACCCCCGAAATCGATAAAGTATATCCCAGGCAAGATAAATGGCAACAAACTCAATATGTGCAAGAGCATGATAAAAAGCCTGTATGCCTTCGGGAGAACCTAGTTTACGTTTTGCCATATACCTAGGCGCAAGTAACTCAGGCCTGGCTGGAAAGCAAACACGCTCTATTCCTTGGGGTTCAGACAAAGACTCAAACTTTAAATCACCTTGTTGATATAATTGCCATGCTTCTGCCGTTAATTGCAGCTTCTCAGCTATATCAGAACGATGTAAACAGGCCTCTGCAAAATCAAAAACATTATTCATTTCTTAAAGTTAGCGCCCCAAATCTGATATGACCGGATATTATAGCAAAGCATTTGATAGCACACAGCTTATACTCTATTGTGTTTTGATTTACTGGCTCTCAGATCAGTCTTCTCTTCCAGTACCTGGGCTATTTCCTCATCAGGATAAAGTCATTCATGCAGGAGCCTATTTTGTTATGGCTGCTTTTGCACTCAGGGCTTTCCGGCATTTCACCGGTTCTCTAACCGCATTAATTGTAACCAGCGTGGTTTTTTGTAGTCTGTATGGATTCAGCGATGAATGGCATCAGTCCTTTGTACCTGGAAGAATGAGTGATATTGCCGACTGGGTGGCTGATACTATCGGTGCCATGTTATTTGTAGCTTTGTATTATTGGTACCGTTCAAGATATTTCACCCGTGTAAAAACATGAATAATTAGAAATAATTTCTGGTTTCAACCTACTGCAAATATTGAGTTCTTATACCTTTAATCAACGCCACTTATTTTCTCCATTAAGAAGGTACATAAGCAACCGCTCCATTATTAATCGCAGTATTTACTCGTTCTTCTAAATCTTTAGTCTCGCCAATTCTAAAGCGACTTTCATCGCCAAGTGGGCATAGCGCCTAACTTTTTCACGGTAAATCCTTTCCAGGCGCCTATAAACGCATTTTCTTCACCCTGCTCGCACAATTACAGTAGTTTTTGATGAAAGGCCAAGTCTCACGTGATAAAGGCACTGTCGGTTTTTTTTCGCTAGTGCCTTCGGCGATAAAGGTTCTACTTCGCAGAAATATTGCAATGTAAAATAATGAATATTTTTACAGCATTAGCAAGCTTAATGATTATTGACTTTTTGATTTAACATCGTATTGACAGAATAAAAATCATAACCAGACTTGGTTTTCATCAAGCCTTTGTTCAGCATCACGGTTCCCATAACGAGCAGAATAACTCCGGAAATTTGCGTAATTCGGTGAGTCATTACTCCTGAAAGCCAACGTGTTGCGATGCCAAAACCGAGTAAGGCTGGCAAAGTACCTAAGCAAAATGCCGCTAAAAATTTCGCACCCTCAGCCCGGTCACCATTGCCTGCGGCCATTATATACATCGCTTGTAATGGTCCGCACCCCAATAGAAAACCAGAGAAAAACCAATAAAAAATGGACTGCGTGAATTGCGTCGCTTACTGTTTGCATAACGCGTCTTAGCTTTAGGTTGCTTAATGCGCACGCGCCTTAATACAGCAAATAAACCCAGAGTATTTAGCCCAAAGATGATTAAAAATATTCCCGCCAGCAAGATACTTACACCACTGATAAACGGGTAATGCTGACTACCGAGCCTATAAAACCAAATATTGCCCCAAACATGGCATAAGAAAGTGTTTGTCCCATGCCATATAAAAGATGCGATAAATATACTGAACGCCCGTGTTCAGCATATTTAACCGTATATCCTATAACAAAACTACCGCACATGCCGATACAATGTAATCCGGTAATCAAGCCGACCAAGAAAATCATGCCATAACTTAATTGCGAGCTAATATCAGGTGCACTAAATTGATGCCATAATTTGCGTGAAAAAAACATTAACAAAACAATGCTAATCAGTGCCAATAATGACAGGCTAATTTTGATAAAAACATTACCCTTATGGACATTCGGCGTTAGATTAACTACATATCCATTTTGTTCTATGGTTTTATAAATTTCCTCAAGATTGACTTTATCGCTATCAAAGTTCAGATAACACTTACCAGAGGGATAATCAGCCTTAACCTCAAAAACACCATCCATTACAGACACGGCATCTTCAATCATCGACTCACAACCACCGCATACCATTCCTTTAATATCGATTTGTTTATTAATCTGCATAAACTCTCTCTATGTCCTTTAATTTCCTTGTTTATAACAAGAAAAAGATTCTGGGCTATTCGTTAAAAATACGCCAGAACTATTTCTATTAAAAAACAGTCTCTTTATATTGCTGTTTAAACCTAAAAACTGCAGTTGACCACTATAAAACACTCTACGTATCTGAGTATTAAAATTAATCATCGTAAATACTTGTCACTTGCTGGGTGGGCAGCCTCCGCTTCTCGGTTTTGGTTAAACCACCCTTTAACTATTTAACCAATAAATCTCGCATCATCCCCATATCTTCATGCTCTAGGTTATGGCAGTGATACATAAAAATACCCGTATAATCATTAAAAGGTTTCAATATCGTGACTGTTTCTCCTGGCATAACTAGAACCGTATCTTTCCAGCCTTTATCCAGAAAGCCCTCAGAAACTGAAGAATAACCCTTTCCAGATTTATTTCTTACTTGACGATTAACAACCTGAAATTGCTCACCATGCAGATGCATAGGGTGTGGCATGCCCATCATTCCTCCGCCCATGCCATGATAACCATTATCGAATTCCATAAGTTGTAAGGTATTAACAGGAACAATTTCATCTTTCCTGATATCATTCATTTTATATGAACGACCATTAAGCAATGCCGACATATGACGCATTGATAGCGTAATACGTCGAGGTGACTGAGGATTTGCAGCATCAGCTAAACGCAGTGCTTTTATTCTGCTTAGGCGTTTGGGTAAAACATCTCTACTAAAAGTTTTTTTACTGACACGTACTTTAAGCACAGCAAAATCTTCTCCCGCATGAGACCGCCCTCCTCCCATGCCACCACGACCGCCGCGCATCCCCATACCGCCGCCCATACCGCCGCCCATTCCTCCCATCATACCCATACCACCAGAAGAAAATTCCAGGCTGCGTAAAGTAATTTCAGACCCTTCTTTTTTATCACTAAAATCAACCCAGATTTCGCGCCTTTCTGCTGGCGCAAGCGTTATATAATCAAGCGTTTCAGGCCGCTCTAAAAGTCCACCGTCAGTACCAATCACCTTAAAAGGTGTACCATCATCCCAAGCTAATTTATAGATACGCGAGTTTGAGCCATTTAACAAACGCAACCGGTAGGCACGCGTGGAAACAGATAATTCAAACTCAGGCGTGCCATTAACCAAAATCTGCTGCCCTAAAAACCCATGCATCTTCATCATCCTGCCACCATCATATTGAAGCTGGTTTTGCTGATCAAAGTTACGGTCCTGAATAACCAGAGGTATATCAAATTCTCCACGGGGCAATTCAAGCGCTTGCTCCTCGTCATCACTGACTATAAAAAAACCAGCAAGACCTGAATATACGTGCTTTGCAGTTAAACTATGAGTATGCGCATGATACCAGTAGGTACCCGCTCGATTGAGTATTTCAAATTCATAGACAAAGGTTTCACCATTATCAATCGCATACATCGGGTTACCATCCATTTTGGACGGTACGTGTAAGCCATGCCAATGTAAAATCGTTGATGAAGGTAATTCATTTTTTAAATAGATACGAACTTTCTGGCCTTTATGCAAACGGATAGTAGGGGCAAGATAACTCTCTTCATTAGTAATAGCATTTTTATCGCCTTTTAATACTTTACCCACCACTTTCCAGACATGTGTTTTAGGGCCCTTAAAAATTGATACATTTTTAACTTCACCAGTCAAGCTAATTTCTATATCGGGTATAAAATCCAGCGATGCGTGGCTACCCACTCGCATCATCTTGGCATTTATCAGACCAGGAAATGTGGCTAATGCTGCAGCACTAACACCGGCAAATTTTAATAGTTTGCGACGCTGGATATTAATGTTATTTTTCATGAGATTCTCCTGACTAACAAAGAAATATAAGTTATTTATAATATACTTAACATGCATTGTAAAGTTATTCTAAAAAAACTTTAGATTTTAATATTTCTTAAGCAACTCTATCCTTACATCTACACACTTAGAAAGTCTGCTCTCGCTGCCAGCCATGGAAAGCGATCGCAAGGGCTGGTAGTCCCCAGAAAATGTGGGGGCATTATTTTGTCGGAATCGGAGTGCTAGGAGGCTGTCCAAGAATAGAGACCCTACTACGGAAAAATCCCTTTTGGCCATTGTTCCCGAACATTTTCGTTAAAGAGCGCAACTATTCGCCTCAAATGTTCGAAAAAACTGACTCAAAAAGGCTTTCCCTCGCTACGGCTTCTATTCTCGGACAGCCTCCTAGCGCAGGTGGAGACAAAATAAAAGGCATTCCGAAACGCCATCCAGTCATTTGAGGGAGTGTTACGAAGCCAGCACTGAGTTTACGATGGTAGTGGCGAAGTGGCGCGTACGCTGGACGTCTGGGACGCCGAAGACATTAACGGTCGCGTTAATTTTTTGCCGCTTGCTTGGGCGGGGAAACCCAAAACAAGCTTTCGCAAAAATAGCGACTCCCCGTAAGTACTGTAATTATAGATAGCAGGAGTATTTATATTTTATGCATTTAACCTCTTCACAGACTTAGCGGTAAAAAGCGATCCATTGCTATTGTTTATCAATAATGGGCAGCGGCGACTCAAGTCCCTGACATTGATATACATAACCAAGCATAGTCTGATTAGTCAGGGTTTTGGTCAAGTTTTTATTTTTATTGAATTGCTGCTGAATATAAACCAGATTCCCGCCCATAGCGTAGGCTTTATTCTTCATCATATTGGCGGTACTTTTGTGAATCTTGGCATCTGACATAAAATCGCCTGAAACCATCCCGCCATCAGACGCTGATGTCTGACCGATAAATCGACAGTTTTCTTCATTTGGTAGAATATAAATTAACTGCACTATTTCAGCACCTTTCTGCAAGGAAATCGCACAGCTAATAGTAGAAATGGCAATAATTGATAAAAGGATGCTATTTTTTAAAGTCATGACTCACAATAAACCAGTTTCAGGAATTATTTTACATATTCTAACCATGTTAGATATAAAACACGTATAACTATTACCTGGCTATAAAAATATTACCATCTCCCAAATCAAACTCTAATATGCAGGGTATAGGATCACAAAAACCCTTATTCATCGTAAAGCGTCTGATGCTTTGTGCAGTTTCGTCCTTAAAAATAATAACGATATCTTTATAGTAATTCTGCATATTATTAGTCTTAAAGTAGTTGTTAAAGTTTTCCGCTAATGCTTTGGCGGCGGAATCATACACGACAGCGGTATGTAACCTACCTTTAATGGCTAATTCAGTCGAGGAATCTTGTTTTAGTTTATCAGTCAGTTGTTGATAATCGGGGCCAAATGCAACCACTTGTTCATTTAATCTGACACTGGATAATTCAAAAGCGACAGGCTTAGACAAGTAGAGTCTAGGAGCTTGAATAAATAAAGTATCACCATCCAGTGTCTGGGTTAGTTCTGCCAGCTTTACATAGTATTTATAGTGGGCTACTAGAGATAATGATACACGCGTATCACCGACTGGAAAGCCAAATAAATACTCATACTCATGCCTGTTAAATGTCTCATTACTGGTAAACTTTGCAATAACATATTCATCCGCCCCCTCAAGTGAGACGAATTGACTAAAACTACTTGCCATACTGGTACGATTAAAAATGGCAAATGAGCCTCGTTGGAATGACCATATCACCCAGCCAATAACAACAACTAAGATTAAAACTAGCATTAACCTGAGTATCTGTAATATCATTTTCAGCATAGTGTTGCCGTTCCTCGGAATGCAATAAATATTTTAACTTTACTAAAGCGCACGTCAGGATTTACTGCGTTTATAACGAATACAAAAAAAGCACGTCATTGATCTAGTTGTATCATCAGTGTATAGCACCCCAAAACATAAAGACAATTAATATTTTCGCACTATTCAAAAGAGGCTAATAGTTTTTTCGGGCAAAAAAAAGACCGCATAAAGCGGCCTTTTTTAATACTCAAACTAAATACTTATTTCAACAAACCCTGTAACAAACCGTTTAGGTTGTGTACAAAATCAGCTGGGTCATCAAGCTGACCGCCTTCACTTAAAATAGCCTGGTCAAACAGAATGCGTGTTAAATCAGCAAAACGCTCATCATCCTGCTCTTCTTTTAAGCGGGTGACGAGGGCATGCTCAGGGTTAATTTCGAAGATAGGTTTGGGAGCGCCCATACCCATCATGCTCATATCCTGACCCGCTTCTTTCATAATGCGCTCCATATTTAAGCTCATCGCATCTTGCTCTGTTACCAGACAAGAAGGTGAAGCCGTCAATCGATGACTGATACGCACATCGCCAACCTTATCAGCCAAGACTTCTTTGATCTGAGTGATCACAGACTCAAAATCTTTAGTTACTTCTTCCTGCTCTTTTTTATCTTCTTCAGTATCAAATTTATCCAGATCTAATTGACCTTTGGCAACCGATTGCAATACTTTGCCATCAAAGTCATTCAGGTTAGACACCAGCCACTCATCAACACGATCAGATAATAATAAGACTTCGATGCCTTTTTTACGGAAGATTTCTAAATGCGGGCTGTTTTTAGCCGCAGTAAAGCTATCCGCTGTCACATAGTAAATTTTGTCCTGGTCTTCTTTCATACGGGAGATGTAATCTTCAAAAGAAGCATCCTGTACATCAGTGTCCGTATGAGTAGAAGCAAAACGCAATAATTTAGCGACCCGCTCTTTATTTTTATGATCTTCGATTGGGCCTTCTTTAATCACATTACCAAACTCTGACCAGAAGCCCGCATATTTCTCTTTATCGTTTTTAGCAATACCTTCGAGTAAGCCCAGAACTTTTTTAACTGCACCGGCTTTAATGATGCTGATCTTTTTGCTTTGCTGCAACAGTTCACGCGATACATTGAGTGGCAATGAATCGGTATCAATCACACCACGAATAAAACGCAGATAGCGTGGCATTAATTGCTCAGCATCATCCATAATAAACACTTTGCGTACATACAGTTTTACGCCGTGCTTGGCATCTTTATCCCATAGGTCAAATGGTGCGCGAGCAGGCACATACAACAACATGGTGTATTCGTTTGTGCCTTCAACCTTACTGTGTACATGTGCTAGAGGATCCTGAAAATCATGGCCGACATGCTTGTAAAATTCGTTATATGCTTCGTCATCTAAATCTTCTTTAGATTTAGTCCACATGGCAGAAGCACTATTAACTGTCTCATCTTCTATTTTTGCCGCTTCTGTCTCATTGCCTTCTTCATCTTTTACCGCAGGGATTTCTTTATCCATAACTATCGGTAAAGAAATATGATCGGAGAATTTTTTAACGATAGAGCGCAAGCGGTAATCATCTAAAAATTCTTTCTCATTTTCTTTTAGATGTAAAACAATGTCAGTACCACGTTCTGCTTTTTCCACTGATTCCAGCGTGTAATCACCTTCGCCCGCTGATTCCCAGGTCACAGCTTCCGTTGAACCTGCTTTACGTGTCGTCAAAGTCACTTTATCAGCAACAATAAAAGCAGAATAAAAACCAACACCGAATTGACCAATTAATTCACTGTCTTTCGCCTGATCACCAGTCAATGAATCAAAGAATTGCTTAGTACCAGATTTAGCGATAGTACCAATATGCTCTTGTACTTCTTCTCGCGTCATACCAATACCGTTATCACTAACGGTGATTGTATTGGCTTCTTTATCAAAAGCTATACGAATTTTTAGCTCGCTATCTCCATTATAAAGTCCATCATTAGATAATGCTTCAAAGCGTAGCTTGTCCGCTGCATCTGAGGCATTGGAAATTAATTCACGTAGAAAAATCTCTTTATTACTATATAAAGAGTGAATCATTAAATGTAATAAATGCTTAACTTCTGTCTGAAACCCTAGCGTTTCTTTTTTTGCTTCAACGGTCATTGTGATAGTTTTCTCCAAAATAAAAATAAATTATCCTTTCGATATAAGGGTAAAGAATATTTTTTCAAGGGCAAAAGAAAATATCCCTAAAGTAAAACGCTCCTGGCTAGGTTATTTTGTTCCTTTTTTCACAAAATCTGCTATGTTTTAATATACACTTAACGACACAACAACATACCCAACAAACCTAGGCAGAGATCACTATCATGAATGTTTTAGCAGAAAGAACGGAGCAATGCCCTTATTGCGGGGAAAGTATAGATTTACTGATTGACCCTTCAGAGATGCAGCAAAATTACATCGAAGACTGTCAGGTTTGTTGCCAGCCGGTCATCATCGATGTAACAGTGACTCACGAGGGCGAAATCTCGCTTTTTCTATTACAGGAAAACGAATAAGTTTACGGAGACATGCAGACAAGGGCCCTCACCTGCAAGAAAAGCTATTGTATCCCGATCGGGGGTTATGTAGCCAATTCGACATCAGACGCTGGTACTGAGCTGCAAGTCAGGCAATAGCCTTCTTCGGGAGTAAAGGAAGGAGCAGTCGGGTAATGCACCTCACCCTTAACCAGCTTTAGGCTACAGGACCCACAATTTCCCATGCGACAACCAAAAGGGAGGGTAATGCCGTTGGCCTCGGCAAATTCCAGAGTAGATTCATGTTCACCCGTCCAGGCCAGCGTCTTCGCAGACTGATCAAATTTCACCTGAAATTGATTCGCGGCTTTGGCGGGCGCTGATTTTCGTTTCACGGTAGACGGCCCAAAAGCCTCAAAATGAATACGCTCATCAGCGACACCCCATGCATCCAGACCTTCTGCTAAATCAGCCATCATTGGGCCAGGGCCACAGAAGTAAAAGTCGAAATCATTACCTGGTAATGTTTTTTTCAATAAATCGAGGGAAACACGCCCCGCTATATGATAATCCTCTCCCAGCGTATCCTGTTCTCCTGGCGCACTGAAGCAGACATGCAAATTAAGGTACTTATTCGCCTCTGCAACTTTTTTCAAGTGCTGTTTCATAATCTGTTCGCTACCGTTTCTGACTCCATAAAAAAACCAGATATCAGAACCGGATTTAATGCCTGTTTTATCCAAGTGATTTAGCATACTAAGTACCGGCGTAATTCCGATACCTGAACCAATCATGACAATTTTATTAAGGTTTCTCCCTTCCGGGAGGCAGAAATTACCGTTGGGTGCCAATACTTTAATCTGGTCTCTTTCTTTAACGTGATCGTGTAAAAAAGAAGAAGAAAGCCCGGGTGGTAATTCAGGTTTTTTTCGTGGTGCGGGGATGCGTTTTACTGAAATCCGGAAATAATCATTACCCGGTGCATCCGATAGGCTATAACAACGCACGACCGATTTTTCCTGTCCAGGTATATCAAAGCGAAAGGTCAGAAACTGTCCAGGTTTATAATTCGGCAGGTTAAATTTTTCAACCGGTTTTAAATAAAATGAATGCACCTGATCGGATTCAATAACAATCTTATCTACATGGAAAAACTTTTCATCATTCCAGACTGGCACCAGGAGTGGTTTTTTAGCCGGCGTTTCTGTAGAAAGGTGTTGAAAAACATTTCTGATTATCCGTATGCCTTCCAGGACAAACAATGGGAAGAACATAAGAATAGTACCAAAAAAATCCTCACGTTCACCAAAAGCTCGATGCATAAACAGGATAAATGCAGCCAGATAAATTATCCGGTGCAGACGTTTCCACCACTTGTATTTGAGGTGTTTTACCGAAAAATTATTGCTGGTAAGAAATAAAGGAATAAGCAGACAAAAACCCGTCAGCCCCAAAAAAAGATAAAACAATCCTGGTTGCTGAAAATCCCGGACGATTTCCGCCGGGCCAGCAGCCTGATTGACATAAAGAAATGCATGAAATGAGGCATACGAAAAGCAACTGATTCCAATCGCCCGTCGATGAGCATTCAAAGCGGATATAACAGACCACTTGGGGAAAAACTGTTTCAACGGCGTCAGACATAAGACAGTGATCAAACAAATAATCGCTGTGTTGCCAAAAAAATACTGTATATCAGAATATTCCCAATTGCCTAAGCTGCCACTCTGAAATTGAATAAGCATATACACTGCAGGCGTTGCCAACAAAGGCCAAGCAAACAGTTTTTTTGAAATGATCGTAGCGATAGACTTCATGATGACAACCTGCTGGATTAAAAATTTACGGTAAAAACCGAACGAACACCATAACCGACACTGCGTATATGATTTTTTTGATAGCTCACGTAAGATCCCAGCGTAAGTAGATAATTACTGCCGAATGCTTGCTCAAACTGGCCGCCAAAAGCGATGGCGCTATCCTTGCTAACTCCACCGAACTCAAGGATAACTCGTCTATGAATCGAGCCCAAATAGCGCTCATACCCAATTGAACCACCAAACATATTTTGTCCATCATTGGGTAATGCCGGACCATAATCACCAAGACCTGTGGCAGAAAATAATATACCGGTTTGCCCCAACGGACCTCCCGCATTAGCATTACGAGCGGCCGAGGTAAAGTTGCCAATTCCCCAGAATACGTTCATATAAGCATTATCAACGGTATATGGCGGTGTTAAATTAAACTGCGAAAGTAGAACTGCGCCTGTTTGTGAACGTGTACCGCCTTGGTTTAATGAAATCGACTGGTTATAGCTAAACGTTGTATTTAGCACGCCCCAGAGTTGCTGATAAGAGGATAAAGCAAAATTCAGACCATTACTGGGATTACTGTCGTCAACATCATAAACCACGACTATATCAGCTTCTATTTGATGCTCTGCGTAATTAAAGGTAGAAAACATCCCTAGCAACTGAGCGTTATCATCGCGCTGATTATCGTTGCCACGATTTATAAAATTCCAGCCAAACAAACCGGTAATTGTGACTTCGGGGCTGCCAAATAAATTCAACGATGTGCGGGTAATACCTATCGAGTCTATGGTATCGTTAATCAATATGCCCGACTGATAACTCACTGGTTGCCGGCCCAGAGCAAAGTCGAAACTGGCCCAGTTTCCGGTAGAACTTTTCAGCCCGGGAAAAAGGCTATCGAAGCGACCTTCAAAAAACAGCACTTGCACATGGCCATTAGTCGCATCAACCCCTTCCCCTTGCGGATACATGTTGTAACCGGAAAAGTGACCGTTATTATCAAAAGGCGTAAACCCAATTAATAGCCGTTCGGTAGGCGTAAGATTTAGATTCCCATAAATATCCAGCGCATTCACCCATTCGCTCACTTGCTGATCGCCATTATCAGAAATCTGTACTGCAGTGCTAAAAGTTCCGAATGGAAAAAACTGAGGCTGCCAGACGGCACCAGTTGGCAGCTTAAATCCTTTACTAATAGGCCCTTCGCCAAAAAATGAATCCCCTAAATGAAACAGCGTATCAGGACGTTCAGGAACATCTTGCAGCGGAATTGCGCGCGAACTCAACTCAGTATTTTCGATACGTTTCGGCAATTGTTTAATATTTGCTAGGTCAGCGTCAGTTTGCTCCTCTGACCCTGCCAAAGAAATTACCTTAGTGTTATAAGCTTTTTTTGCTGGGGCTTTTTTGTCATTAACAAGCGATTTGATTTTAGCTTCATCCTGATCAAACTTTTGCTCGACATCCAGTCTGATAGCATCAACTTTCTCTTTTGCCTTGGCAAGATTACTAGAAAAGCGCTTGTCAGCTTTACTTTTAAGTTTTTCTACTTCGGCTAACTTATTGTTGTAGCGAGTCGTCGCATCGCTTTTGATTTTTATAGCATCAGAGATTGCAGCATCAAAGTCTTCCTGCTTGGCATTTTGAACTCTGTCTTTAGCTCTTTGTATATCTTTATCGAAGTCAGCTTTGGCTTGATTTTTGACCGTTTCAGCATGCGCAAAATTATTTTTAAGTTTTTCTACTTCGGCTAACTTATTGTTGTAGCGAGTCGTCGCATCGTTTTTGATTTTTATGGCATCAGAGATTGCAGCATCAAAGTCTTCCGGCTCGGCATTTTGAACTCTGTCTTTAGCTCTTTGAATATCTTTATCGAAGTCAGCTTTGACTTGATTTTTGACCGTTTCAGCATGCGCTAAATCTTTTTTAAGTATCTGGTGGCCTTGCGCTTTTAACTGGTAGGCATCATTAATACTTTCGTGCCAGACACTTGCAGCCTGATCTTTATTATTTGTTTCCTGAGCATAGCTCTGCATAGGAATACTTATCATTATTGCCGAAAAGACAAGATTGACAGCAAAAGTTCCCAGAATAAATGGGCACTGTCTCTTCATACTGTTTCCTTGTTTCTTAAAGTATACATAGCAAACAACCCTAAAAAATTTGTTCCAGATCCAGTACCCAGGATTCCTTATGCTGTTGCGGCGGAGAATTCATAATCTGATATTCCGTCGGTGTCAAGTCTATAACCCCAGAGGTTTTGTCCAGAACAATATCATGTTCCCACAAGACCATCGCACCCTTTACAATTCGATCTGCAATTTCTTTAGCTGACAGACCGTAGTCAAAACCCACTCCACTAATATCCCAGACTAAATGCGCCGGTACCATTTGCGAGATAAATTTAAGATTAACCGTATACGGTCCCCTACCGGTCAGTGCCTCTGCATCAATCTCATATTCGCCCCAGCGAGTACCATTAGGAGCCAGAGATTTGACCTGTTTCCTGGTTGCTGGCGGTCTTCCTTCAAGCAGTGATGAAGATGTATTTGGGCGAATAAAAGGCAGCGCAGTCTGAGAAAAATTAACGGTCAGAATTTCGGAGCGGTATCCCCCTCGGATCGTCAAACCCAGAAATTCGGATTGCAGGTTAAGCAAAAAAGGATCGGCGGGAACTTCCCAGTTATGAACATAGCGGGATAAAAAGTCCCGGACATCACCGTTTGGGTCCCGATCTCCAGATTGAAACACTACGGCTCCTTCACTATCACTTACAGTCACCTGAACAAAAATAAGCCTTTCTGCATCAAAACCAGTAGGTACATTATGACCATCAGTTCCGTTTCTGACTTCTAACTTAAAAGCGATTCCTGCTTCACTGTTTTCTTCGACCTTGAATTTGCCAAACTGATATCCTCGTCTAAGCAGTTGATAACGTGGCACATCAATATCAGCAAGGCGTTCGATCTGAAGCTTGGTAAAGTCATGGGCCCGGCGCCTTTTTTCATGACTTTGCCAGGCTGCAGGGAAAGAATGCCCATCATTGTTGACACTCTCAAATTCATCAGAACCCCAGCCAGCTATATAGTCAAAGCTTGTCCAGTCTGCAAATGTAGCGATCATCGGCCCTTCTGTTGAATGTGGAAAAATTCCGGGATGAATAATAGAGTAATCAGGCCCAGGAAATTGATGATTAGTAATTTTTTTGGTGGGTGTTGGAGTACCCCCAACATGCGCAACAGGGCCCTTATCGTAACCGGATTTTATTCCCTGTTTTATGCCCATATGACAATCCTGACAGGTTTCTCCCCGTGCCTTGGCTGGGGAGTTAAGAAACTGAGTATAAGCCGCTTCCAGCCGAAACCCATTTTGTGAATTCACGTCATGGCACATGGAGCAAATCTGCTCTGTGGAAAAATATAATCTTTTTTCAGCTTCCGAGTGAATAAGCTCACTGCCATCTTTTATACCCTCTTCAGGGGAGACACTATCCCTTTCGATAACCTCTTTTAAAGTTTTGTTAGAGAGAGGGCCATACATAGGTTTGTGTATTGAACCTTGCTCCAGCCCAAATCGCCCACTCACCCGCCCATAAGGTTTTTCAATACGATGGCATACCACACATGTAATTCCTTGCCTGGATACGGCACTACGATTTGCATTTGCAGTAAATAACGGTTCCTTAAGCGTCATGCCCACTTCTGAATGACAACGAATACAAAAATCGCCGTTAGTCCCCAGGCTGCGCTCAATAAAGGTGGCTTGCATAGAGTTAAAAACCGGACTGAGTTGCGCGTAAGCATGAGGTGATGCTGCCCACTCTTTATAATGTCTCGGATGGCAATCCGCGCATTGGGATGCCGAGGGGAAGCGGCTAATGACTGCCAGATCGTAATGCGCTCTAGCACCAAGATCTTTTAGTGCATCGGCGCTTAAATCAGTCAATTTTACATTCTGCTTTTGACCATAGCTATCTACCTCGACCTGTACTTTTGTAGTATCCTCTTTGGCGTTCTGATATAGTGAGCCAATATAAGTTTCAATACTGCTAGCTTCGGGTTCAGCTGATGAGGTTTTCTCCGAACCCTGATTTTCAGATCCAAAGGCGACTGCATTTGACATGATCAGCAGCATTAGGACCGCCGAGCTTTTTACACACAAAAAACCAAACACAATATATCCACCAAATGATTATGAACGACTAAAAAATTACCACACAACTTTTTTAACTTAAGTGTATGATTGTAGTTGACTTAGCAAAGTAATTCCACTTGTTTTCAAGTAGTAAAAACAAACTTTCTACCAATACCAAGTTATTTAGGCAGCAATAACCTGGCATTTTAGCCATTTTTGGGTCATGTGTTTAATTATCTAATCGTGTAGCCTACACAAATAGCTTACGTTTTTTGGATTTAATAATGGAACATTTCTTGTATGTAATAAAATACTCCGCATGCTACTGTCTTGTATTTGCATCCTCTTTACCTTAAATAGCCGCACTAAATAAGGCAGTCCATCACCAGCCTTTTAAATAGATCAGAAAAAGAGCCGCAAAGTAGGCAGAATTAAAGTAGCAGAAACACTACAAATAACGAAAAAAATAAACAGATATGTGAAGTCTAGTCGAGACAAATATTTGCAAAATCAGACGCTAATGCAAAATCGACTCCAGCGAATAGCCATCAACCTCAATAATCTCTTTAAGCTTTATTAGACCATCCATTTGTATTTGTCGAACTCGTTCGCGCGTCACCCCTAATTCACAGGCAACAATCTCAAGAGTGGCACTTTCATAGCCGCATAGACCATAACGACGACAAATGACTTCTTCCTGTTTTTTGGATAACTTTGCCAGCCAGGAATTAACATTTTCCTTAATTCCCTCATCATGAACCTGATCCACTAAATTAACAGCCTCATCATCTGCAATAGAATCAATCAGAGTCCTTTCTGAATCAAAAGGACTAGGCGCATCCATTGAAGTGACACGTTCATTTAGCTTAAGCATTTTCTCTACTAGCTTGACTGGCTTATCTAGATATTTTGCAATATCTTCTGTACTGGGTTCGGTTTCCAGGGTCTGCAATAAATGACGCTGTGCCTTTAAAAACACACTCATTTCCTTGAGTATATGAATAGGTAGCCTGATAGTGCGTGTTTGATTCATCATAGCGCGTTCAATAGTTTGGCGTATCCACCAGGTAGCATAGGTAGAAAAACGGAACCCCAGTTTAGGATCAAATTTTTCTACTGCGCGAATTAAACCTAGATTCCCTTCTTCTATCAAATCCAGCAACGGCAATCCCCGGTTTAAATACCGACGGGCAATCTTGACCACCAGGCGCAAATTGCTTTCAATCATGATCTGACGGGCTTTTTGATCCCCCTGTCCGACTAGCGTCCCGTATAATTTCTCTTGTTCTGCTGTTAATAAAGTCGACTGGCTTAATTGATTAAGATAGAACTTAGTTGCATCAAAGTTATGGTCTTTCTTCTCTGCAATTTCAGGTATAGGATCAACAAATGTGTCATCACCCGCGACATCATGGGCAACACCGTTAATAGCAGTAGTAACACTCAGATCCACGTTTTCAGACATTTTACCGTCTGTAGTACTCATTAATTCTTCGGTCATTATTAACTCCTACTTTCTTATTATTTGGTCTCAATGCCCATACTTATTTGGGTAAATAATTGATGGGATTAACAGATTTACCATTCCTTCTAATCTCAAAATGTAAAGCAGGCTTTGCATCAGCACCTACTCCCATTTCGGCAAGCACCTGTCCTTTTTTAACCTTTTGCCCTTCTTTAACCAGTAAGCGTCGGTTATGCGCATAGGCACTTAAATACAAATAATTATGTTTAACGATTAATAAGTTACCATAGCCAACCAAGCCACTACCGCTATACACCACAATACCCGATTCCGCCGCTCTGATTTTTTTTCCTACATAGCCGGCAATATCAATTCCTTTATTACCTGTCCGATAAAAACTCTTTACTAATTTCCCTTGTACCGGCCACTGCCAGTACAACTTTAACACCTTTTTGTTATTAATTGAAATACTTGATATTTTTTTATTTATTTTTTTCTTATTGGGTGTTTTTTTAGACCGCACCCCAGGAAATAATTTTATTTTTTGTCTCTGATAAACTTTATAGGGGGGGGGGATTTTATTCCATGCCGCCAGACGCTTATAACCATGTCCAGACCTAAACCCAATCGCGTATAAGGTATCGCCTTTTTTTACTGTGTAATAAGAACCTTTTGTCAAGTCGCGCTTATGCGGCTGCACAGGCGCTTTAGCTTGCGTACTGGCACACCCCGCTAAACATATAGCCATTATGATTAAAATAATAACGTTATATGCGCGACACATAAGTTAATTTATACTAAGCAAGAAATGATTAATTCGGGGAATCTAAAATAACGAATAGGCATAGTTATTTATTTTGTAGCAGCATTTCTTTTGCTCGATTAATTTGTGCCGCAAGATAGCTGGAACCACCCCGATCAGGATGGTTTTTTAACATTAGCTTACGATGTGCATCAATAATTTCCTGGCGCGTTGCTGATAGATTGACTCCCAGAATTTTATAAGCCTCTTCGCTAGTCATAACACCTGCACTACTTCTAGCTCCGGAATTTCCTGGGGAATATCCACTTTGTTCTCGAAATAGTGACCACAAGCGTTGCAATTGAGGAGCGTAGCGTAAAGCCAGGGGTAAAAAGCGCGACAAAAAAGCGATACCCACACTTAGAGCAGCAATAATCCAGCTTAAGCGCCCCATCAAAGCCAAAAGTAGAAAACCTAGGACAATACCATATAACCCACTTTTTTTAATAAATGACTTGCGCTCATCGAGTGCTTTTGACCAATAGATTTTAAACCAGAAAAATGCAGCGATAATAGCAACTAATAAAAACACTCTAATCAAAATTCACCCTTGTATATTATTTATTGCCTACAGACCAAGACGTTAAAGGATACTACAGAAGCTGCTAAAGCGAGAATAAAATAATAGCGCCGCATAGATACAGCACTCGGCAACATTATGGAACTTAAACTCGGTGATAATAATAAAGCTTGCCAAGGCAATCAGGCAGGCAATTAAACTTGCTGACTGGTATACCGAACCAGATAGAAAAGTACCGGCTAATGATATGAAGAATAGGAATTTCAAGCCACAAAGTCAAGACATTATTTGATCTTCAACAACAAGCAGTCTATCAACGGTCTGTCAGCATGATGAGAATAAATCCATCTATTCCATACTTTTGAGCAAAAGATGATGAATCACTCTGAATCTTTCACTTTATTAGTTTTGAAGTACATAGAAACTTATTATATTTTCCGTAAGAGCTTGCAGATTCAGCTTATTTATAAGGCAACCAGCTTACCGTTTGATCCAACTCATTCCCTGAAAATGCTGGAAACGGAGCTTAAGCGAATTGAAGATTTTTAGTCCCTGATAGCAATAGGGCCGGATATTTTCTTGATGCGTCTTTTGGCGTAGAGAAAATACAAGCCATTCCGACATCGCGTCAAGCCATTTGAGGTCACTAAATAAAAACCCCTCTAGGGTTTTTATTTAGTGGACGCAGGGCGAATCAGGGCATCGTAGATTTTAATCAGTCCCGTTAAGCTTTTGCACCGTTATGGGCTTGGATGCCCAAAATGAGTTTTCGCAAAATAGGGACTCTCCGTAACTAATGTATTCAATGTTTCTTCCGGATAATGATGCACCGTCAGCTTGCGCCGACAGATCGGTTACATCATTTGTTCGTGCAGGTTAAACAGAATCCAGATGGTGCCGCCAACCATTAAAAACAGGATGAGGCTGGTAAAGAGGACGAGTTGGAGATCGTCCCGGTGAGAGTGCCAACTGATGTGTAGGAAATAGCGAAAATGCACGATGATCTGCGCCACTGCCAATACCGAGATGGCAATCAGTCGCTCGAAGTTCGGTAAAACCTCAAAGACCACCAACCCGAAGGCCAAGGCGGTCAGTATTAATGCCAGTAGGCCACCGATACAGTAGGAGCGAAAATCCTGTGTATACGTTTCGTCAGTCATTGCGTCTCGCTTCATTGCGCCACCCCGAATAAGTAAACAAAGGTAAAAATACAAACCCAAACGATATCGAGCATGTGCCAAAACAGTGCGAGACGCATCAGACGCAGTTTAACCTCTGTGGTGCGGCCAAACACCCGCAGCTGCAAAAACAGCACGAGCATCCAAAACAAGCCGGCCGTCACATGGATTCCGTGGGTCGCTACCAGCAGAAAGAAGGATGACAGGAATCCGCTGCGCTGAGGCACGGCACCTTGCTCAATCATTACCCAGAAGTCGCGCAGCTCCATGCCGATAAAGCCGGCACCTAAGCAAAACGTCAGGACTAACCAGAACACCAGGTGTAAGCTATCGGCTTTGTACTTCAGGGCCAGTGAGGCCAAGCCGAAGGTGATACTGCTGGTCAGCAACAGCATCGTCTCAATAAAGGCGCTGGGTAGATCGAACACATCGATCGGGGTCGGGCCGCCCGCCTGACCTTGCACACTCATGCTGGCATAGGTTGCAAACAGTATGGCAAACAGCACCAGGTCGGCCATTAGGAAAACCCAAAAGCCAAAAATGATGGGTTCGGACACGTCGTGACTGTATTCGTCGGTACTGCCCAGGTTCAGTCCCGGGTGGAGAAGTGGTTGCCGCTTCATGTGAGCACCTCCGCGCGGCCGACATTGACGCTGGTATTTTCCTGCTCACGGGGTGTAGTGGCGCACTCTCGTACCTGCTGCAGCCAGGCTTCGTTATCTGCACGCACCTTGCTGGCGGGAATGACGCGCTCTGTTTCTGTGACAAAACTGCGTGCTATCACCGCTCCCCACATGCAGACGAAGGAGAAGACCACCAGCCACCAGATGTGCCAGACCAGCGCAAAACCAAACATAATTGCGGCAATCCCGATAACTGGGGCCACTATGCTATTTTTGGGTACGACAATGTCTTCGTAGGCGATTGGTGAGGCGTAGGCCTGACCCTGTTGTTTAATTCGGGTGAAAGCGTCCTGCCCTGTCACGTCGGGGATGACGGCAAAATTGTACTCCGGCGGTGGTGAGCTGTTGGACCATTCCAGTGAGCGGCCATCCCAGGGGTCACCCGCCGGTACGCGCCGTTGGTCGCGCTGGCGTATGCTGACTACCAATTGCACGCACAGGAAAAGGAAGCCCGAGAAAAGCAGCAGGGCGCCGACAAATGACACCTGCAGCCAGCCCAGATACTCAGGTCGGAACCATTCAACGGTGCGACGCATCGCGCCCATCAGGCCAAGTACGTAAAGCGGCATAAAAGTCAGGTAAAAGCCGAAGGACCAGCACCAGAAGGACACCTTGCCCCAGCGCTCTGCCAAGCGGAAACCGAATGCCTTGGGAAACCAGAACTGGTAGCCGGCGATCATGCCGAACAACACTCCCGGGATGACCATGTTGTGGAAATGTGCGACCAGGAACAGGGAGTTGTGTACCGCGAAATCCACAGGCGGATTGGCCAGGACCACTCCGGTCAGTCCGCCGATCACGAAGGTCACCAGAAACATTACAGAAAACAGCATGGCGGTGGTCAAGCGGATGCGTCCGCGCACCATGGTTAGCAGCCAATCGTAAACTTTCACGCCCGTCGGCACGCCGATCAGCATCGTCGCAATACCGAAGATGGCATTGACGTTGGCGCCCTGTCCCATCGTGAAGAAGTGGTGCAACCATACTGTAAAGGACAACACTGCAATCGACATGGTAGCAATGACCAGAGATTTATAGCCGTAAATGGTTTTGCCGGAAAAGGTAGAGATAACTTCGGAGAACACCCCGAAGGCGGGCAGAATCAAGATGTAGACCTCGGGATGACCAAACAGCCAAAACAGATTGGCGTAGTTCATCATATTGCCGCCCAGGTCATTGGTGAAGAAGTGGAACCCGGCATAGCGATCCAATGCTAACATTAGGGTCGCAATCGTCAGCGGCGCCATCGCAAAAATCATCAGGACGCTGGTGCACAGGCTGGTCCAGCAAAACAATGGCATGCGAAACAGCGTCATGCCTGGTGCGCGGTTCTTGTAGATTGTGGTGGCAAAGTTCAATCCCGTCAGCGTGCTGCCGATGGAAGCCAGGCTGATGGACCAGATCCAGTAATCCACACCTTCGCCGGGGCTAAACTCTATGCCTGTGTAGGGCGGATATGCCGTCCAACCCCCTGTTGAGAACTTGCCTACAACGAGAGAGATCATCACTAGCGCTGCACCAGCCGCGGTCAGCCACAAGCTGATGGCGTTGAGCAGCGGAAAACTCACGTCGCGGGCACCGATCTGCTGCGGCATGATGTAATTCATCATGCCAGTGACAAAGGGCATCGCCACAAAGAAGATCATGATGCTGCCGTGGGTACTGAACAACTGCCCGAAGTGATCGGGCGACAATATGCCGGGGTCGTTCACCGCGATGGACTGTTGGTAACGCATCAACACGCCTTCGATAATCGCCCGGGCGAGCATGACGAAGGCCACCACGACATACATGATGCCCACTTTCTTGTGGTCCACACTGGTCAGCCAGTCGCACCACAGTGCATGCCACCCACGGTAGTAGGTGAGTAGCGCGATCACGATTATCCCGCCCATCACCATAACGCCCCCTGCGGAGGCGTCGATAAACTCACTCATCCCCGGGTGTTCGAAGGTATGTACAAAGGAAATATCTTGGGCAGTTAAAATGCCCAGTAGGGAAAAGCTCGATTCAGCAGTCATAGATCAGTTCCATCCGCTTTTATGTGGTGGTAGCCACCGGTGAAGTCCGCTATGACCCCGGTGAAAAGGCCCTCAGCAACGCTGCCGAAGGATTGCGGAGACGCAAGCACCGAAGGCTTTGCCAGCTGCGCCCACGCGGTTTGATTGAGCGGCGGCTTGGATTCGCTCATGTTGACCGCCCACGTATCGAAATCAGCCTGACTAACCGCATGGGTCATAAATTTTTGGTTGGCGAAACCCATGCCGTTGTATTGGGTATTCAGGCCGCGAAATTGGCCAGGCTCTGAAGCGAGTAAATTCAATTGCGTCACCATACCCGCCATCGTGTAAATCTGGCCACCCAACCGCGGGATCATAAAGGACTGCATCACCGTGCCGCTGGTCAGGCGAAAGCGCACCGGCCGGCCTGCCACAATCATCAGCTCGTTTACCGATGCGACGTCCTGCTCGGGGTAAATAAAGACCCATTTCCAGTCCAGTGCTATCGCTTGTACTTCCAAGGTTGCTTCTGTTGCAGCCAAGGGCTTATATGGGTCGAGTTCGTAGGATTGATGCCACAGATTCCAGCTCAATACACCAACGATCACCGCGGGCACCCCCCAAATCAGCACCTCCAGTGGCCAGGAAAACTCCCAGTTTGGCTGGTATGAACCGCTCTTGGTGCCTAGGCGGTAGCGCCACAGCACCCACGGCAGGGCTATAAAAAGCGGTGCGATAACGATAGCCATTACCACTACGATGAAAATAAGATGATCGCGCAGTGCCTCGGCGACCGGCCCGGCAGGGTTGATAAAGCCATCACTCGCGGCGACGACGCTGGACGTCAGCAGTAGCAATACCCCGGCGCTACGCATGAGTATTTTAGGCACTTCTTGATTTCGTCGCATGGATACCACATTTTGCATTTTATTATATTGTGTTGTATTGTCTGGGCGAAGGCCGCTCGCCAGACTATCTCTACGCCACAGCTGCCTGTCCAATGCAGGCGTGCATGGGACGCTGAGTAAAAGAATAGGAATTCCAAGCCACAAAGTCAAGATATTATTTGATTTTCAGCAACAAACTGTCTATCAGTAAGATAAGGTTGAATCCACCCATTTAACACTTTTGAGTGTGAAGATGATGTATCACTCTGAATTTTTCTTTTTATTAGTTTTGAAGCACAGTCAAACTTGCTGCATGTTCCGGAAGAACTTGCAGATTCATTCTGCTTAGAAGGCTACCAGCTTACCGTTTGATCATTATCCTTTTTGCCCTTGTGCGGCATGACTTCTTGAAGAATTTTGAAAACAGCTTCTTTCAAATATTTTGTTGTATAACTGTGTTGTAATCCAAGTAGGATGAGTGGAATAGCATCACGTGATGACACATCAATAACGATGCTGGCAATATCTACTTGTCCTATGTCCAGTTGTGACGAGATGACAATTGTCAAATGGTTTTTTGCTCGCAGTTTTGGTGCACTAAGGCTGAAATTGAAGACTCAGTATTTTCCAGCGCACTTTTAGGATATTAAGTCACATTTAAAAACAGTGATTTATCTGTTTTTTATGAAAAATACTAAAATGGCGGCTTTTGAATCTTCAATCTTTTTATTAGCAGTTATAACAACATAGCATAGCATACTGATTTTAAGGGGAAATTTTTTCCATTCAAGCACTAATTAGATATTGACAAAGGGTTAATAACTTTGACAGAATCAGGAATATAAGTGATTTTCTTAAATGAGGATTTTAGTCAGCACCAATTGTTAGGAATTCGCCCTTCTTCGTTTTTTTATTTCGTTTTTTCTTAGGCAATGGGGTGGAATTAAGCCCTAGGTAATTCGGAACGTAACAATCAAAGCACTCCAAGTATAATTACAGTCAGTCAATATGCTTTAGCCCAAATTAATAATGAAATTATTACCGCTACTCAAATCTCTGACTGTTGATCCAGTTCAGCTCAATATAAAGGCAAAAATTCTTTCTTTACTTGCCTGCTTTTGTGCTATCTTTTTTATTGCCCTGATCACTCAGGCAACGATAGGCGCGTCTAATTCCCCCATCATCGTTGCTTCTATGGGTGCTTCTTCCGTTATTTTATTTTTTATCCCTAATAGCCCTTTAGCCCAACCCTGGCCGTTTGTGGGCGGACAATTATGTTCGGCATTTATCGGCATGAGCTGCGCTTTATATATTACAGAAACTGCCACAGCCTCAGCTGTAGCTGTTGGAGGCTCGGTACTGCTTATGTTGTTATTACGCTGCCTGCACCCTCCTGGAGCGGCAACAGCACTTGCTCCGGTTATGGCAGGTGCAAGTATTACCTCTCTGGGTTACTCCTTTATATGGGTGCCTGTCGGTATTAATGTGGGAATTATGCTAATGCTCGCACTCATTATTAATCGCTGGGTAATGGACAGAGACTACCCCAGCGTATTACCTATTAAAGATGTCAAAGAAAGACCCGCTAATATTAAATCTACAACTGCGAATAAAATAGGTATAAGTAAACAAGATATTGAGCTCGCATTAAAAGATTCAGACAGCCTTGTAGATATAACCGCCACTGAGCTAAGCCATTTATTAAGCAATGCTGAAATGAATACTTTTAAACGTGTCCGAGGTGATATAAGTTGTGCGGATATTATGGTACGCGATATCAGCACTGTTGAATATGGTACAGAAGTAGAAGATGCCTGGCAGTTAATTCAAACAGAGAAGCTCAAAGTCATCCCCGTTGTGGATAGCGCCAAACGGGTCATAGGAATTATCACCCGGCATGACTTTTTTAAATACATTAATTTAAATGCCTATGACAGCCTGCAAGATCAATTGCGCAATTTTATTCGCCGCACAGCCAACATAGAGACTAATAAACTTGAGGCAGTGGGTCATATTATGACTCAGTCTGTTGTTACCTTACCCGAAACAACCCATATCGTAGAACTGATCCCATTGATGTCCCTGCAAGGGCATCGTCAAATCCCCATAATAAATGAGCAGCATCGTCTGGTCGGCATGGTTTATCAGGCGAACCTAGTTGCCGCACTCTATCATCAGGGACTGGCTCAATCAGTACGTAGCTGATAATATATCGATTCAGATAAACAGAATTATAGTGTAATTAATGGCCTTAAATTACCTCAGCGTATTAGACACTGCAAAACAGGGAAACTGGGATACAGCACACCAGCAAATTCAGCCTTATTCAGACACCATAGCCTGTTTGATTCATGGCTACTTACATCGGCTAGAAGGTGATTTAGGTAATGCCGAATACTGGTATAAGCGGGCAGATAGCAGCATGCCTACCAACACCCTGGAACAAGAATGGCAACGCCTGTATGCATTGCTTGACGACACATAATTATAATGACTACAAACACTAACTCTCAGCAACAAGAAACCGTGATTTGCACTTGTACCGGCACCAGCAAAGAAACAATCGAGCAGCTTATCGCCAAAGGCGCTGATACCTTAGATAAAATAGAATCTACTACCGGAGCAAATACCGGCTGCGGCTCTTGTGATATTTTAATACTAGAGTTATTAGGAGCGCACACAAAATAATCTAAGTAACAGACATGCCTTTTTATCCACCTTCTGTGCTTTAAAGCTGTTACGTTGCAAACTACCGCTAAATAGCTACGCCTTGATATTAATTGTTGCATAAATTCCTGCACTACTATTGGGGCGTAGCTTAGCCTACATGAGGCAATGCCAGAGCAGGGTAAAGCCTACTCCCCACCTTTTGAACTTTATACTGCGAATACTTATAGGACTATTAATACAACTAAAAATCCAGCGTTAGAGAGATTGAAATACGAATAGCATATTTTCCACCGTACACATCAACAATGAAACCCAATAAAACTTCAATATTTCCTCATATTACTCGTTCTTTACAGGGTGTTGTGTTGAAAATTCACCGTTCACAAAAGAGCTGATAGAGAAAACGGCTACAAACTGAAGTTATTCTGTGCGCGTTTGTAAGTTCAAAGTTGATTATCCACTGTATTTCAGAGACAGCTATTTAAAACTGTTTTTCTAGTAGATGCTGTATGTCGTGTTATTCGACCTCTGGAGTATTTTCTTGGAGTTCAAGCAGCGCTTTTTTAAAGTCGCTCTTCAGTGGCCGTCAGCATTTTCCGGCAGTCTATTGCACTAGCCTGAGAGAAACATCCAATATCACCGGCTTATCCAGCTGTGTTTCGATAACATCCCTTAAAGCCGCGATATCGTTTGCCAGAACAAGCTGAGAGCTGTGTAGCTGGCCGAAAACCTTGATTTTATCATTGGACGACACAGCAGAGACCTCAGTTAGCGACAGTGTTTTACCGTTAACTTCGTAAGTATTGGAGCTGATACTTTTTTCTATACGGCTATAAACCGCCGTGTTAACCAAGGTTTGATACAGAGGAATGCTGATCAAAATCACCAGAACAATAGAAAACCCAAGTCCCCGATTAACTTTAATCGCTGGAGCAAAACCTAAACAAAGAAAAGTAAACGTACCGGCTAAAGTAATGCCGACCAGATTGGTTAAAAACAGTAGCCCAGCACCGCTGATTATGCTCCAGTCAAGCCAGCCTATGCCTACGCCCATGACGCAAGCGGGAGGCACCAATGCCACGGCTACAGCCACGCCCGGCAAGCTTTTCTGGATACTTTCCCGGGCATGAGCATAAGCTGCTGCAATACCTGAAACAATAGCCACCCCTAAATCGAGTAAATTGGGTTGTAAACGACTTAATATCTCATTCGTAGCCTGTTCGTAAGGTAAAATAATAGTGGTAAACGCAGCCATGAACAAGGTCAAGCCGGTACCTAAAGCCAGAACTTGCAAGGCAGCTATTAAGAGTTTGTCATCATTGCGTAAAATACCCATGGATATGGACACCAAAGGCCCCATCAAGGGCGCCAATATCATCGCACCGATAACAATAGGAGTACTATTAAGGAACAAGCCAAAGGTAGCCAGCATGGTACTCAGCATGATAAGTAACACAAAGGGCACAGAAAAACAGGCATAGTTTTTTAATACTAAAGATGTTTCCTTGAAATCATCGTCCTGGGCAATAGAAAATAAAGGGAGATGCTGCTTGAGTGTCAGCAAATGTTCTTTGCTTTGCGGTAAGGTATCGGTATTGATAATTTCCTGGCTAGGCTTATCTGGTGCGGCGGCTACAAATTTTTCCCCGACCTTTACCGTGATCGCATTGTGAATAACGCTAAACTGTAATTGCTCTGCGCTACGCTCCTGGCTATCAATGTAATACCGGATGGGCTCATCACTCTCCAGCAGCAAACCAGTGGTTTCGATATAGCCGATGGATTTTGATGGACTCGGATTAGGCGATATGGCTGTCAGCACAAAACTTATATAATCCATAACCGAGGAAGGCGCAACTAAAGCAACTGACAAGGTGCCATCTGAATTAGCTATGGTCATGTTAGCGTAGTGTTTGGCCATGGATTCTATGTCGTTTTCAATAACCACCGCACCGATCAGAGCGGTCTTTATTTTGGCGCCCTTTTGGGTAGTTATGACCACTGTCTTTGGTTTTAAACAAAATAATGCTATTAAGTCTGCTGGGACAGCCTTTAAACGCTGCCAGATAAGCGCCTGATTGTCTGCCATATGGCGTAATTCAATTAATGGGACATTGCCAAGCGTTACCAGCCAGGTAACGACCTCGTCATTGCATAATAGCAAATCGAGTTGCGTACCTTTTTTAGCATCTAAGGCAATAGGCATAGCATCTTCCATTTTTATCGGTATCTGATATAAACGACAGACCTTGGATTTAGGATGTACGGGGAGCAAGCCCATTGTAAAATGATGCTGATAAGCTGATCCTAATAAAACGCCCAGATCAGAACTTTCCAGCAAAGCAATCACATGTGTATTTTTTGCTAAATAACTCGGCGCATTAGCAATAAAATCGACTAACTCGACCGCTTCTAATGTTGCGCCAAGATGCTCAGCACAATCTTGTGCATGTGCTATTAAATGTTTTTGTTCAGGCTTGTGTACCAACCAGCCTGTCTCGATGCTTGACATAAATTAATTCCCCTCTAATAAACTAACTGCAGTTTGATGATTTTCTGAACAAAAAACATCCTGATTACTCATTCCCGGCTATTCCTGAACCCTTAAAGACCAAGATCATCCAGAGGACTGACCACTCCCTGCCCGCCCTGATTTAAAACATGCGTATAAATCATCGTCGTTTCCAAATCATTATGCCCAAGCAATACTTGTGGAACCAATGGCAGAACCAATGGGGTCAAACCAATGGGGTCAAAACCAATGGCAAAAACCAATGGGGTCAGACTCGATTGATCAAAACCAATGGGGTCAGACTCGATTGATGGTCTATTGACTCTTAAATAATTCAGACCGCCTATCACCTCCATGTGGTTTTTGTTGCACCTGTCTATTAGGACATTTGTTTAACTTTAGCTTTAAACCTATCATTACCTAGAACCTAGGCTTTGTTAATTGCTGTTCTAATAGCCTCCCTATCAACGTAAGCGTCGATTCTTCCCACCTAGACAATTTACGCCACTTACTTTAAAGGCTTAATTTTTCCAATCAAGTTCCAGGGTAGAAACTGATCCAATGCCTCTGGCTCATAATGCCTGCCAAGCTTG
>Ga0233435_1000905_pt1 | contig 31462 bp, 35 predicted proteins | sample SI_122_August201_3_FD_182735 | JGI IMG/M metagenome (GOLD analysis project Ga0233435, IMG submission 182735) | Seawater microbial communities from Saanich Inlet, British Columbia, Canada - SI_122_August2016_135_MG | ecosystem: Environmental > Aquatic > Marine > Inlet | place: Canada: British...
TTGGCCTTGATCTCTTACTGCAACTGCAACCTTGATATCTTGTGGAACATATCTCGAAATCTTATCTCCAATGATATTTCTTCTGACATATCTATCGCCAATATTCCATGCTTCTTGCCCAAATGCAGTGAAGATATCTTTTGGTTGTGTATCTTTTTCATCAATTCCTTCCATTCCCCAAGTGAATAGCATCTCAAGTATGCTCTGAATCTTGTCTGAAGTACTCATAACGCACTCCTCCCGTTAGTTTGGCCACTACTCGGCCAAGTCATGGCCATGCCTTGTTCAATAGTTGGCCTAACTTCGGCCAATTCAGAAGTAAATGGTTTCAGAAGAGACTCTGCCGACTTAACTTCTCCCAACCTTATTAGGGAGTATGCTGCTTCGATTACCGACTGCAACTGATTGGCTTCCAGAAGGTTCGCAGACCCCAGCGTCCACCATATGTTTGGTTCAAGCGTTCGGAAGAAGAGAGGGTATTCATTTAGTAAATGTCATGATATTACGAATATGGGACCCAAGAAAAATAGAAAGTCGGAAGAGATATTATTATATGAAGAAGTGAAAAAGTGGTTCGATAATAATAGCAGAAATTCAATGGAGAGTGGGCGAACAAGGTTGAACAATTTGGCAAATTTCGCATTAACCACCAATCTCGACCCACTTGAAATGGTTCAGATGACCGAACCAGAATTCTATAAAATAGTGGAAGAATTCATCGAGAACGAAGAAAAACGAGGACTATTAGGCTCTTCAATCTCAAAGAAAGTAGACAGCGTTCGTTCTTGGGTCGCATCTCAGGGTATGGTTTTACGGCCAATTAATATTTATCGAGCTAAAGAGAACCCCACAATTTCTGATATGATTGTTCCCAATCAAGAGGAGTTGAGAACATTAATCATCACTGCGGGTTCTCTTCGAACAAAAAATATAATTTATTTTGTTGCTCATTCTGGTTTAAGGTTCTGCACATTAGGTAGGGATAAAGGTTCGAAGGGGTTGCAATTGAAGGATTTACCAGATTTGAACTTAGAAGGGATTCCGAAATTCAGTTCAGTCCCAGCATTTATTTCAGTTCCAGTAAATTTATCAAAGAACAGGAAAAAATATCCAACATTCATGTCTTCGGAAGCAGTTGAACACTTTGAAGCCTACTTGCTTCAAAGAATTAATGATGGAGAAAAATTGACTCCAACTTCGCCTGTGATTCCAAGTGGGGGGAAAAATGAATTCCTTTACCCGACAAAACTTGGAAGTCTTGTGAAAGATGTTATCCGAAAAGTTGGATATAAAATGCGCCCATATGATCTCCGAGCATTTTTTGCTACAACATTGCAAATCGCCGAAGGTAGAATTGGAATGAGTCGTTCGGTTGTGAAAGCGTTTATGGGTCATAGCGGAGAAGTCACCGCTCGCTATGGATTAGGTAGAGGTAATCTAAGGGCAGAAATAATTGAGGAACTAAGGCTTTCGTATCAACAATGTGAACCTTTCTTATTGACTCAATCGAATCGTAAATTACTTGATATTAAATCACAAATTTCTGATTTAATAGAAAAAATGAAGTCGGGTGATGTTCGGACAAACTCAAAAGATGTTCAGAGTAATGTTCGAATCGAGTCCGAACAAATAAAAAACGGACCAAGAGAAAGAGTTTTTCCTATTGGCCGCGTTGCCGACCTATTGGAACATGGATACGTTTTCGTATCTTCGTTGGATGAACAAAATGTGGTTTTACGACTTCCTGAAGATAGATTGGTGTCGTAATTATAGAAGTAATTCCCACACACTTGCTTTTATTTGGAATTCATATAACGTCATTGAATCCGCTTCGCTCAAGATAATTTCTCTCATTTGTTCACTCTTTGGAAGTTTTGAAACTAATTGTTTAAGTTTAGTCATATCTATGAATTGATGTTCCATAATTTCATCTATGTCATTTACTATATGAACAACTTAGAAATTATGCGTTTTACGTAAGTTTTACGTAATTGAATCAGTTTATATGATAAATGTCCCAATTAGACTTGTCTTGTAAAGAAAGAATGTGATAAAATGAAAAAAGGAAAATATGAATGTAATGGTAAACCATATGCCCGAGTGAGTAGTAGAACAAGCGTAGGTCTTCGCGTTGTTGGCTATCTTAATTTAATTAATGGTAATTACGAAGATAATGATGGTGAAAATAAACAACGAACATATGGTTATGAACCTAATGAATTAGATAAAATGGATAAATTAGAACGGTTGTATCTTCGGGTTGAAGGAAAATACTTTCGAACAGCTGGGTGGAGATTAAATGGAACTGAACATCAAATAGTCTGGGAAAAAGATCGTGGCCCAAGAGAAGAATTAGGAATTCTAAATTTTAAGTTTTTATGAGGGGATAATATGGATAAAAAACAACGTTTTAGTTTCGGATTAGTCAGTATTTTTTTAGCCTTTCTTTGGCGGAAAAAAAGTGGTGTTAAATCAAACGATTTTGAAGATATTAAAAATCAAGTTTTGGACAAGCCCATACTTAAGTCAAAATACAAGAGTGGAGAATATAGATATTACGATGGTGAACATACTATTATGACGATAAAAGAGATGAAAGCTCAATGCCCTCATTATTCTCTACCCAATCAAAATCGCAAGTGAAATGGCGAAGAAGACGAGGTTGTTTTGTTATCTTCAAACCTCTCAGACTTTCCTTTCGCTCAACTACCGCCTTGAATGAATCAACAACATGTTGAAGGTGGCTTTCAGTATATGTTCTTCTTGGAATGGCTAAACGAATTAATTCAAGCGGTGGTGTAACTAACTCTCCGGTTTCTGGTGAAATGAATGACAACATGACTGATCCTATCTCAACTGCCCTCACGCCTCCTTCGAGGTAAAGTTCCACTGCGAGAGATTGTGCAGGGAATTCAGATTGAGGAATATGGTCTAGTAAAGAGCCTGCATCAACGTAAACTGCATGACCTCCAGGCGGTCCGAATACAGGCACTCCAATATCCTTCAAAGAGTCGAAAAGCCAAGCCACCTGAGAAGTCCGATATGATAGGTAATCATCTTCAGTACCTTCCCTAAGACCTGTCGCCATTGCATCTAAATCTCTTCCTGCAAGGCCACCATATGTGGGGAAACCTTCGTGCATAATCAATTCATTACGTGCATTTTCGTAAAGTTCCTTATCGTTCATCAATAACAATCCGCCAATATTGACAATTGCATCTTTCTTAGCACTGAATGTGGCACCATCAGCAAGTGAGAACATCTTACGTGCAATTTCACGCACACTCATGTGTGAGTATCCATCTTCTCTTTGTTGAATCAAGTAGGCATTCTCTGCAAATCTACAAGCATCGATGAAGAGAGGTTTTGAAAACTCATCACATAGTTTTCTCAATCCTTCAAGATTTGCAAGTGAGACTGGTTGTCCACCACCTGCATTATTTGTTACTGTAATCATGCAGAATGGTATCATATCAGTATTTTTTTCAAGAACTTGGCGAAGTGCATCTAAGTTTATATTGCCTTTGAATGGATGATCATAACTAGGGTTTTTACTATAATCGTGTAATAGATTCTCCGGGATTCCTTCACGAGCCAATACATGAGCTGCTGTAGTATCGAAATGTGTGTTGTTAGGAATTAGGTTTCCGGGTTTGACTAACAAACTCATCAGAATTCCTTCCGATGCCCGCCCTTGGTGAGTTGGCAAGAAATGCTTGAAACCGAAAATCTCGTCTACAACTCGTTCAAGTCTGTCGAAGGAGCGAGAACCTGCATAACTCTCATCGCCTCGCATTAGTGAGGCCCACTGCTCACTACTCATGGCTCCAGTTCCTGAATCTGTTAGAAGATCAACCATTACATCTTCCGCTTGGATTTTGAAAATATTGAAATTAGCCTCTTTCAATGCTACTTCTCTTTCTGCTCGATTGGTTATTCTCAAATTTTCAATCGACTTTATTCTGAATGGTTCAAAGGGGTGTTTTCTAGTCATGCTAATTCCTCATAGTAACTGTCCACCATCTACTGGAAGTACAACACCAGTAATGTGTTCCGACATTTCGGAGGACAGGAAAAGTACAGCATCAGCAACATCGCTAACCTTAGTCAAACGCCCATCAAGAGTCTCGTTCTTAGCGTTCTGAATGATTTCTTTGGGTAAGCTATCAGTTAACTCAGTAAGTACCATACCCGGAGCTACAATATTGACTCTAGTGCCCCACTTTCCTAGATCTTTAGCAGCTGAACGGCCTAATCCGATTAGTCCCGATTTAGAAGCAGAGTAGGCCGTCTGTGCGAACTTTCCCCTAATGCCGTTAATTGATGAAATTAGTACTACACTACGTGGTTTTGGATTTTTTCTAGCTTGTATTGCAAGTTGATTGAGGTAGTTGAATGCTCCCGACAAATTCACGGACAATACTTCGTCCCATTCTGACTTACTCGCCTTCCAGAGAACTGAGTCTCTGACTATTCCAGCATTACAAACCAAAATATCGACACTCCCTAATTCTGACTCTACTGTACTAAAACACGTTGCTGCAATTTCTGAATCACTAACATCTGCAGCAAGAGCGAGACTACGCCTTCCATGAACTTCTATTGTTTCACAGGCAATACTCGGCTCCATCTCATTTGGATGATATGTGAAGGCCACATCAGCGCCAGCAGCAGCTAAGTGTTCGCATATTGTAAGACCAATACCACGACTACCCCCTGTAACTAGGGCGACTTTTCCTTCCAAATCTATAATATGAGTCAATACATCACCTCAAGAATTGTTATCAGATGATTTGGGCATCCAAGATTCTACCAAATCTTGGCTCCAATTTTCACCACGTGCAATCGCTCGTCGAACCTCGATAAAATCAACCTCACGAGAAATTCGACTGCCATCCTCGCGGACTCCACCGCCAACATTGAACGCACGGAATCCAGCGGCGGCCTCAACTGCCATATTCAGTGCCAACCACTCGCGATTCGATTCACGGTTGGCATCCCACCAATGCAACTTCTTCTTGCGCACACTGGTCAGAGTCTTGCGAGTGCAGCCAGGGAATGTGTTTGCGAGTTTCCACGAAAGTGTCTCCACTGCAACATCTAAACCAGATAAATCGACTTTATTCGACTTCAAAATTTTCAATCCGGCCTTCTTCGCTTCACCAGTCAAGAAATCACCGTAAACAATCTGTCCAGAGGTTGTATCAACCCAGTCATAGCGCACCAATGGATTAGGAATCCAAGTTCCTTCATTATCCTTCAAAACAGGAACAATTTCGTTTACTAATCCAAGATGAAGGGACTTGTGAGCACTCCACTGCTCACACAATACACATGATTCAACAGAACGGGCGAAACCGACGTAGAGATCGAGAAAATCGGTTGAGCCACCATCGGGAGCGGAACCATGTTTCGGACCGGCTTGGCCGTAGCGAGCGAGGTCACTAGAAACTGTGAAATCACATGCAAGACCCATTTCTTGTCCTCCAGCGATTCGCATTCCATTAACGCGATTTATCACTGGTTTCTCATTCTCTAAAATCAGTGAAATCATCCGGTTGAACACACCCATGTAAGAGCGGTATTCCTGAGGTCGCCATGAGTAATCATTCTCGTATTCGACTGTATTTCCTCCAGTACAAAACGCCTTGTCATCGACTGCAGTTAGTACAACACAATTGACATCGGCTCGCGTTGAAGCCCAATCAAGGGCAAGGCAAAGCTCGCGTAGACTCGCGGTCGTATAGGAATTGTATTGTTTTGGATTGTTGAGCCAAATCCATGCATCGAATATGTCATCCACCACCGAGCCATCTGGCTTCTTAAGAGGTTTCAATTCAACTTTCAGATACTTGAAATCAGCGTTTTCTGCTAGGCTATGTCGGTTTGTCCACATTTCTTCACTCATTATTTCACTTCCATTTTCGATAATCTTTCAGCTAGGAACCAATATGATTCGCTTCGAAGAACCGCCGCAGTGTGCCGTTTCGAAGACTTCGTTTATTTCATTCAATGGCCTTTTCTCTGTTGTTCCTTCCAAGTTGACAGCCCCTCGGATTACTTCTTTGAGAAGAGCAGGATAGAGTTCTGGTTGACATCCCCAATTACCGAATGCCTTGGCATCATGTGCCATCAAATTCGACAAACGAATAGTTACCTTTTCCATCGTGAATCCAACGACTGCGAGAGTCCCTGACGGACCTAGCATCTCGAATGCGAGGGTTTGTCCTGCTGGGTGGCCGCTGCATTCGAATATTTTCCAACCTGCTCGTGGCCAACTATTCTGTTTGGCTAATTCTTTGAGTTGCCCACGAATATCTCGATTGCTCAAATCTGAGCTATCGATGAGATTTTCAAATCCAATATCCGCGAGTGCCTGTAATCGGGCAGGATTAACATCGATTCCGATAACATTCGCACCTAAAGAGTGAGCGAGTTGGGCAGAATAACCGCCGACTCCACCGCAGCCGATAATGATGCAAATATCTCCGGCAGCGACCTCAGCTCGCTGCAGAGATTGCCATGGCGTGCTGATAGCATCGGCGACGACTGAAAGTAAAGCAAGATCGCCAGAATATGATTCAGGAACAGGAACCATCCATCGAGAAGGAACACGAATATGACTGGCAAACCCTCCATCAACATCATTGCCAGGCATGATTTGAGACCTGCATACATTACTTCGTCCAGACGAACAGTCAACGCATTCTCCGCAGGGAAGAACCGCTGGAATGACAACATTTTGACCAAGCATTGCACTCGAATCAGCACCAGCAGCGACCACTGTTCCTGAAATCTCATGACCGAGAATCAATGGGAGAGGTTTCTTCGTCCTTACACCATCATAATGGAACCCGAGATCAGTATGACAAACACCACATCCAGCAACCTCGACAACAACTTCATCTCCAGCCAATTCAGAAGTGTCAATTTGCCATTCACAATGAACCAATGGCTTACCGACTGCAACACAATGCCATCCATGCGCTTGAATGAATTCAGTTTCAGATGGCATCAAGATTACCTCCACTGTTCAAAATTCGAGTAGGTTGCCAATCGGCAGATCGTTTTTCGAGGAATGCCGTTAATCCTTCCAAATAATCTGGATGATCGAGAAGGTCAGCGAGGAATAACTGACCCATCTTGGAATATCCAGGGTCTACCAATAATCGATTCAATTCACGCATATGAAGCAAAGCAAGAGAAACAACAGAAGGTGAATTTTTTAGTATTGGAGCGAGCAAAGATTCTGCTGTTGAGCGAAGTTCATCTTGTGGCACGATTATTGCTATTAAACCAGATGATTGAGCCTCATCAGCTTTCATCAACCTGCCACTAAGAATCATCTCTTTTGCCGCTTGAATTCCTATCAAACTCGGCAATTGTAGCATCGCAAAAGGTGGATAAGATCCAACGGTTATTTCTGGAATCCCGATCCGCAAATTATCTGCTCCGATAACGAAATCACAGCCCAAAGCAATCTCAGCTCCACCACCTAAACACAAGCCCTGAGCCATTGCAACCGTCACCAAAGGAGTGGTGTGCAATCGCTCAAGTGTTGTTGCCATTTTCGATATCATTTCTGGCGCTGCGGCTGGCAAATGTTCCTCGATTGAAGCGCCCGCACTAAACGATTTACCAGCACCTGACAAAACCAAAGCACGGATTGATGAAGTGTTTTCGAGTGAATCTATCGCTTCGATGAAAGCACTCAAAGTCGCGTCATCGACGATATTCAATGGAGGATTGTCAATCTCGACATAAGCAATCGATTCGACAACTTCAATGTGGACTAATTCACTCATTTGCAAACCTCCGCACTTCTGCGTAATCACCTAAGGACTCTATTTCGATTCCGAACATATCCGGGTCATCCTCACTACTTATTTCCGGATACGAGTCCAAATCGTGTAAGATTCAGCGGTTGGAATCGTTAAACAAGTTCGACAGTTTTCAGGTAATTCAGGGAATTCACTTGCAGATTCAATCAACTTGACCTCTTTGCCAAGCGAGCGGTATAATTGTTCTAATTCGCTCAACCGCTCACCTGAAGCAACAAATTGTCGCACCCATCCATCAGACTCTAAGTGGAGTGGCGCATCTTCTGAATTATGTTGTGGGAGTTCCATTTTAATTCCTCAGATATCAAACAATTTGCAATATTATGCTTCTATTATTTCAGCAGATTCTGCTTCAATTTTTCCAAATCTTTGTTGAGCCAGAGTAGCAGCTCCAATCGCACCAACATATTGCACCAAATCACCTTCAGGAACATTCACTCCTTCACCGAGTTCGGCAGTCAAAGCCTTAACCATCGTTGGAAATCTCATAATTCCACCAATCAATGTGTATTCTGGCTCCATCTTGATTCGACGCATCAATTGTAGTGAACGTCCGACAAGTGAATTCATCGCACCGTGCATGATGTCAGCTGGAGCTGAACCAATTGAGAGTTGATTAATGACTTCGGATTCAGCGAAAACTGCACAAACGCCAGAAATTTCTACATCTTCAGTCGAGGAGGAGGCGAGTTCGCCGATCTCTTCGGTTCCATAATTCATGTATCGAGCAGTCTTTTCGAGGAAGGCACCGGTTCCGGCAGCACATTTATCGTTCAATCGGAAAGATCTCACTTTGATTGCATCATCCAATTTTGTCGCCTTCATCGTCTGGCCACCGATATCGAGGACTGTACGAGTGTTAGGGAAGAACCAGTGAGCCCCACGGGCAGCTGCGGTTAGAGCTGTGACTGTGATATCGCGGAATTCAACCTGATGCCGACCATAACCAGTTGAGATGACATATCCTACTTTTCCTGCATCGATTTCTGCATCTGCCAGCGCACCATCGAAAGATTTCTGCGCTGCAACATCGAGTTTGAATCCAGTATTGCACATTGAGCGTCCGACGATATCGCCCTCTGAATTGAGAATCACTGCTTTGGTATAAGTCGAGCCAACATCGAGTCCGCCTACGTATGTGCAAGGCTTGTCGCCACATCCACAATCGCTCATGTAGACACCTCCGCAACAGCAACTCTGTCCATAGCATAGAGAGCGGCACCAAGTGCACCCATGTAGTGAGAATCATCACTGACATTCATCTTCAGACCCATATTTTTGTTGAGAACTTCGACCATTCCGAGATTCTTGGCAACTCCACCAGTGAAACTGACTTCTTCATTGATTCCAACTCGGCGAAGAAGTCCAATCGAGCGGGAACTGATCGATTGATGAACACCCATCAAGATATCTTCAATCTTCTTTCCTTTGCCGAGCCATGAGAGAATCTCAGTTTCGGCGAAGACAGTACAAGTCGTACTGATTCGAACTGGGCGGGTCGCTCGCAGAGCGGTTGGACCCAAGTCGGAAAGAGGGATATCGAGTGCAGCTGAGGCTGCACCAAGGAATCGGCCTGTTCCGGCTGCACACTTGTCATTCATACAGAAATCGACAATTTCTCCTGTATCACTAACAGCGATGGCTTTGGTATCTTGACCACCCATGTCAATAACTGTTCTAGTTCCAGGAAACATATGTACTGCGCCACGACCGTGGCAAGAAATTTCGGTGACTTGGTCGTCTCCAAAAGTTACTCGGTAACGCCCATAACCAGTGCCGATGACGTATTTTACAGCATCACTTTTGACACCAGATTCTGCTAATGCATTATCGAATGCGGTCTGTGCTGCGACCATCACATCAGCTCCAGTATCATTTAATGCACGACCGACAATCTTTCGATTCTCATCGATAATCACCGCTTTCGTTTGAGTCGAGCCAACATCTACGCCAGAGGTGTAAATCATTGAGCCGCCTCCTGTAATCGAGAGGCTTTTCGCATCTCAATGCCCTCGAAGAAAGCATCGATGCGATTCTTCATCTGAGCAACAGAAACAACACGCTTATCCATCATATCCGACTCAATAAACAAGCTCGGTAAATCAGTGGCTTCCATCAAAGCTCGACGATTATCGGCGAGCCCTGTCGAAGAAGTTCGGCAACTCTTGATCGGATGATAGACAACTCCCTCGATTCCGAATTCTTCCATATTGTCGAAGATGATTTGTTCAGGATGGAACATAGAATCCATCGCATCTCGAACATGAATCAAAGTCACTTCAGCGAGCGAATCTAGAGGATTGTCCAAATCATATTGGAATCCGAGATTATTACCACCGGAAGCGAACCATAGATAGGTCGATGTCACGAAAACTCCGCCCCAATCTGTGAATAAATTATTGAATTCACGGAAGATTGGATAGCATGGAACTCCAATGAATGCCAAACGATGTTTTTGCTCCCCATCCACACCGATTCCATTTTCGTGCATCCAGCGCTTCTCCTCGAGTAATCGCTCGAAGTATTCAGCACCGTCTTGTGTGCCGCGCATGATGTTATTCACACCCAAATAAGCGGTCCCATCGGTAAGCGCATTGAAGACCACTGGCGAAGCCTTGTTTAATTCTAGAATTTTCTTCCAAGCCGCCGACATTCGGTTTGAATACGCAAGAGTCTCTCGCAATTTATCCATGTCAAATTTTGTCCCAGTGACTTCTTCACAAGTTGTAATCAATTCATCAATTTGAGCGCGCACATATCGCTTTTCGCGCTCAAATTGTTCATCACCAGGCCACGACTGTGTGCCCATTTCTCGAGTGCCCGGCACATCGATAGTAAACAGTGGAGTCTCAAACATCCGTTCCCAGATTTCACCCCACTTGAGGTAAGTATTGCAAGCATTAGTCAGCAAAGCCAATCCTGGTTCAGGTAGTTTGCCCATCGGGTGTTGACCACCACGGTTTTGCACAGCATAATCTGCCTTGACATACCCGCAGATATCCGGTGAATAACCGTGGTCCTCCGCCTCATTTAGTAAGTCTGCAGACTCATGTCGAATCGCAGTATTCAACGAAGTGATTTCTGGAAAAACAATTGGCAAATCGAAAGTGTTCAAAATTTCAGTCAGGCTTCCCATAACAAAAACATAAGCACCTTTCTTTCCTTCATTCGCTGCTTGATCCAAATTGTCGAACCACTTTCGAAAAAGCATCGATCCTTCCTTATTTCCTCTTCTCCATAATTCATGATTTTCTACATTTTCCATTTTCTCACCTCAATCAAACAAAATGTTCTCCACAAAGGTCTCCAACTGGATTTCCAATTGCGAGAACGTCGTCATATTCTCCTCAAATTCGCTGATGAAGAAGGGTATATCTTCTTCTTCGAGAGTTTGAATGTACGTCACTTGTTCTTCAAGCCCTGGCTCGCACATTTTAGCGGCGGTAATGATGACCGCTTCTGCATCCGCCGCGTGAAATCGCTCCAACAACATCTTCTCTTTCGGCTTGTTATTATCATGCTGAACGGGGCTATAGGATGAGGATTCGATATAAGCTGTAGCAAGGGCTGCAATCGGGTCATCTCCTGCATCGACATCAGAAAGAATCCAGCGCAAGCCAATGAGGAAATCGTCATCGACAACATAGCAGGATTGGCCGATTGTTCGAATCAAATCCAGTGGAGGTTGTTCACAAAATCCGCCTTCGAAAATGACGCGGATTCGATCTTGTTTTCGAGTCGGACGCTCATCTAGTTGACCCAATACTTGGGTTAGTAACTCGTTGTGCTCTTCGCGAGGAATCATTCCTCCAATTCTAACGAGCGTGTAGGCTTCATCCGCAGTGATTTTCCATGGAGTCTCCTTCTTTACAACGTATAGATCACGAATTAACTTACGATTCTTGTTGAAAACTGCAATAGAATTCACCAATGCTTCATCGGTGATTTTCACTCCACTGACATCCTCTATCAATGCGATAATCCGCTGATATTCTTCAGTCAAATATTGTTTGGAATAATTTGAATTTGGATTCTGAGGCAGATATAGAATCTGACAAGGATAATTGAAATTCCGACCCCAAATCGCACCGAGATTTCGTGCAGCATCACATATTGGATGAGTAACGAACATTTCGAGTTCAACTCGGCCACTCAAAGCCTGTTCAAGGTTGGTTTTCATGATTGAACAGAGGTACGAGCCGAAGCGAGAATCTGACAATCTAGGCTCGACAGGCGCTCCACTCATCTTCAGAGGTAACATTCCTGCCGCATGTGCAAATTCTTCAGGAAAGTAAACTTGAAAATGCCCGAGAACCTTTCCCCCATTTTCACGCCAAACTTTGACTGTGGGCCATGAAATATCTTCTAGAGTCTCTCGACATAGCCATAGTACTTGCTCGATAGATTTGCCTTTCCATCCTTGTAATGTTTCAATTCTAGAATCATCACTAATCTGAATTTGCATTTCATTACCCATAATTAGTCGAAAACTATATTTCTATGTCTAATTACTCCCGAACATGTATTTTGAACCACATTTCCAGAGAGAAGTCGCCGAATATATTCGGGAGGTGGGGCGTTTCAAACTTAGGTTTTGGACAACTATTCTTTGCCCATAAGTCGGCGCTCTATTTCTTGAGCTTTAACGAACAGCACATGATTCTCTTTGTGGATATGAATGTGTGTATCTTTTTCAAGCAATTCTAATTCACCAAAAAGAGCACGATATGTGTTACAAGCGTGATCTGGTGGAGTGTAGGAATTAGTTAACTCCCTCAACTTACTCAAAGCTTGACCTGCCAAATCATGCTCATAGAACATTGCTCGTATTGGATTTCTTACTGATCCACAATGTACCTCGGGTAAAGTCGTGGAACTATCAAGGAGTCTAATTAATGGAAAGAGAATTTGTTCTTCTTTCATCATATGAGGTTCTAATTCCGCTTTTAAATCTCCAAAAACGTGAGCAATTTCCTTGAGGTGTGGTTCTCTCTCACCATGAACTCTAGCCACCTTCTCAGCATGCAAGCTAGTAATTGGCAGATGCCGCTTCAGGAAGTTGTGATGTGTATTCTCAATATGGTCACACAATTCCGTTGAACTCATATTATCAAATTCACTTCTCACAGAATTGTTATTCATCGAATCTATGTTGGCAATCTGAGATGTTACATCTTCAATCTCAATTCCCTTTTCTTCACAAACTTGCGATAGAGTTTCTCTTCCACCACAACAAAAGTCAATACCAAATTGAGATAATACTGCGGCTCTTACAGGCAATTCAGTTACAATATCACACACTCTTGTTTCTGCAAGCATTGAGGCTGAGTCAGTCATAGTGCCCACCAATATCCATATGGGTATAATTTGACTCACGAATATGTTCGATTCGATGTTTCAATGAGCCCCCATTGATTCGAGGGTGGATGCATGGGTACCCCATCCATCCGTATACGAAGCAAAGGGTACATGGTCTGCTGACGGTCGCTACATCGCCTTCCACTCAGATCGCTCTGGGAACTTCGACATCTGGGTGGTAGAGATTCCTCTAATCAATTCAAATTAAGTATTCACATGTTTCAAGGGTGAAAGAGGAACGCCGCGCCGAGGATGACATATGCACCCAGAAGCATAGCGCCCTCAAGCCAGTTGGATTTACCATCCGCAGCAATCAAATTGACTATCATCACAGCAAGGAAAACAGAAACTGTCTCAAGTTTCCCGAATTCAAAAGTCAGAGGTACACCCAACGCCCACGCAATCAGCACCATCAGTGGGGCGACGAAGACTGCGATTTGCGTCGAGGAGCCGACTGCAATTGCGAATGAGAGATCCATTTTGTTTTTGGCTGCTACCGAAATGGCGGTGAAGTGTTCAGCAGCATTACCGAATAATGGTAAAAGAATAACACCAATGAAAAGGTGGGGCAAGCCAACATCAGCAGCAGCAAATTCCACCGAACGCACGAGAATCTCGGCCATCCAAGACACCAGGATTGTTGCCAATACCAATAACAGAATTGCATTACGTTGAGTCATCTCGGGCTCTTCATTATGCTGACCTTCGGTGGCGAACAGATGTACATGGGTCTTGAATTGAAATAATAAAAATAAACCATAAAGTGCTAAGAGAATCACTGCTGCAATATGACTGAGATTTTCAACACCAGTATTGCCTGCATCCCCTCCAACCGCCGAGTGAAAGACAGTAGGGACAACGAGAACCATCACAGCAAGAAGGAGAAGGGAGCCGTTGGCGCTGACTTGGGTCTCGGAGAATTCCTGTTCCTGAAAGCGGATGCCCCCCCACACAAAGGAGAGTCCCATTACCAGCAATAAATTCCCCAAAATACTCCCAATCAGACTAGCTTGAACTAGATGCACCATCATATACGCAGTCTCACTACCAATACCGACTTTGTAGGCGGTCCAAATAGCGAGGAAAGCGATGATCATCTCAGCGGCATTTCCGAATGTGGCATTGAGAAGACCACCTAGAGACTCGGATGTTCGTAGAGCTATTTCCTCGGTTGCACGTCCCATCAAGAAAGCTAGCGGCATTATGGCTACCATCGAGGTGAAGAAAGCCATAGTCGAATCATTTGCAATGTATGCATAGTAGCAGGCGATAGGGACAGCAAGCAAAAGAAAATTGAGTTTGTTCTCTCGAGGATCTAAGGCTCTCGTCAGGCTGATACCGTCTTCCATACCCCTGCGCCTACACTATGATGGGTCAATGTTGCGCCTGCCTCTCGATGCGTTCATGGCTTCCTCCACTAGCCCAAGACTCATGGAGAACACCTTCCGACTGGCTCTAACCGGCACCCCCGGTACTGGTAAGACCACTATTGCAGCACTGCTTACCAAAGCGGGTTTTGTGGTTGTTACGATTGAAGAATTGGCTAAAATCGCTGATGCTCTTGGTGATATCGACCCGGCAGATAATGCTCACCCGGTAGATCTCGACATACTTTGTGAATCACTCGATGAGTTATGGAAGCCGGCTCCTATAGAGCCGGAAATAATCGATGGGCACCTTTCGCACCACCTCCCCGCTGACGCTGTCGTGGTACTCCGCTGCGACCCAGAAATCCTGCGTGGACGCCTGGAGAATCGTGGTTATTCTACGGAGAAAACCGAAGGGAATATCGAATGGGAATTGCTTGGCGGTGCGTGGAACGAGCGTGAGGGCGATACTCCTTGGGCGGAGTTCGATACTAGCGAAGAGAGTGCTGAGGTAATTGTTACTGAAATTTCCAAATGGATTTCAGATGGCTTCAAACCGGCTAGCCCTGAGGCATGGATAGATTGGATAGCGAGGATGGATGACTAATGTTTGAGAAAATGCGCGATACTTGGACAAAAGCCGTTCAACCCCTCGTCCTACGAATGGGCGACCTTGACCCGAGTGTTCTGACATGGACTTCACTGGTCATTTCTCTTGCTGCGTTTTATCTGATTGTAATCGCTGAATTGGACAGCACCGGTTCGATGATGATTCTCGGTGCTGTTGCCCTCGTTTTGGTAGCTGGTGTGTTCGATGCTCTGGATGGGGCTTTGGCCCGCCACCAAGGTACTGCGGGGCCTTATGGCGACTTTTTGGATCATTCAATTGATAGAATTGTCGATATCGGACTTATCGTTGCGATTGGCTATAATACTGCGTTTGTAATCGACCCGATGGCCGGTTATGCTGCAGCTTTACTCACCTTGCTCGGCTCGTATATGGGGACTCAAGCACAATCGGTCGGCTTGGGCAGATTGTATGGTGGATTCAGTCGTGCTGACCGCCTAGTTATCACCTTGGTTGGATTGCTTTGGGCAGCTTATCAGGCTGGAACCGGCGGCGCTGGAATTGATATTTCTGGCATTCATGAATATGCGAATTGGGCTCTCCTAGGTAATGCTGAATTAAACGGCATGACGCTTGCTCTAGCGGTGTCGTTTTGGGGTGGAGTTTACACTTTCCTTGTGCGTTTTATCGAAACTCGTAAGCGTCTCTTGGCTTGAGAATGGACTATCTAAAATGAGCCCTTAGGGCTCAATTCGAAGGGGAAGCATTATGCTTGTTTTAGAACGCGAGTGAGATTGTGAAGCATCTGATTGACCGTGTTTTGGAATTACAGGATGATGAGGGGTCACCCTCTGCTCCGGTCAAAAAAGAAAGTGATTCGGAATTAGCTTCGTTACTTTCCAGTCTTCAACCACGCATTCGAGTCTATGGGTGTGGAGGATGTGGTTCAAACACCGTTGCACGCCTCGAACACGAGGGGCTTTTCGATCAAACATATGTTCGTGGGATGGCAATTAATACCGACGCTCAGCATTTGCTTCGTGTTGGCGTCGAAAATAAAATTCTAATCGGAAGAACTGCACGTGGCCGTGGAGCCGGTGGCGATCCTGAGAAGGGAGAGCAGGCTGCTTTCGAATCTGAGCGTGCGCTGAATAATGAAGTTGAAGATTGTGATTTGGCTTTCATCACCGCTGGGCTTGGTGGAGGAACTGGAACCGGTTCCGCTCACATTATAGCGCGGCTCGCTAAGTCTGCTGGTGCGCTGACTATCGCTGTAGTTTCCTATCCATTTATTTCCGAAGGCGCTCTACGCCGACAGAATGCTGAATGGGGGCTTGAGCGCCTTCGCGAGATTTGTGATACGGTTGTCGTATTACCTAACGAGCGTCTGCTAGAGGTTGATGGCGTTCGAGATTTGCCTCTCGACGCAGCTTTCCGAGTTGCTGATGAATTGATAATGCGCTCGATTAAGGGTGTTTCCGAGATGATTGCAAAAGAAGGAATCGTAAATCTCGACTTCCAAGATTTGCGTTCAGTAATGGAAAATGGTGGAGGCGTTGCAATGATTGGGCTTGGCGAAGCAAGTGGGTCTAATCGAGCGGCAGAGGCAACAGAAGAGGCACTACATTCGCCGCTTCTCGACCTCGATATTTCCGATGCCCGAGGCGCTCTCATCAATGTCGTTGGTGGACCGGGCCTTTCACTCGGTGATACCGAGGCTTGTGCAAAGATTATTCGCGACCAAATCAATCCTTACGCTCGCATCATTTTGGGTGCTACAACAGACCCGACAATGGGTGACGAAATCCGCGTACTGCTCGTCTTAACCGGAGTAAAGTCGGACCAAATTCACGGTGCAGCATTGCACACTCAAATGCGCAATTTACGTACTCGAACGGTTGAATTCATCAATTGAGTTTAGCCAAACCGTTCATTTTGCAAACCCTTTGGGTTTCCCGGCGTGCTTAAAGAGGGATGGTTGGTCGCCGGGTCGCTAAGAGGGTCAGCCATGTCTATCGAGAACTCAAACACTAGTCCCGTCGAGGATAAAGTCCAAGGTTGGCAAGATAACATTGAGGCTCGTGTTCGTGGAATCCAAACCGGTCCTTACGCACGAATTCTGAAAATGGCTCGTAAACCATCCAAAGAAGAATTCCGACAGACTGTAATCGTTTGCGGAATTGGAATGTTCATCCTCGGTGGAATCGGTTTCGGAATGCTATATTTAATGGATAATTTACTTCCATCATTCTTTGCTTGGCTTATTGGTGCATGAGGTGTAATAATGTCAGACACATTTACTGTTTATCTTCGTAACGACGAGCAAATTTTGCTGATGCAACGCGCTGACGAGGTCGCTGATTTCGCAGGTGCTTGGGATGGAATCTATGGTATCGGAGATCCTACTGATATCGATGTAGTCATCGCTCGCATCACCGAGTCTACTGGAATCCCCGCAGATCAGCTCGAGTATGTTCGCTCCGGCGACGCTCGTGGCCTCGCATTTGGAAACCGCTTGAACGATGTCACCCCACTACTATTCCTCTCAGGAACTAACGAAGTTACTCCGAAGACCCTCTACAAGGGCTTCGAGTGGGTTGACCCAGGTACTATTCGCCAGAAGGAATACGCTACTCCAAAGTTGCGAGAAATGTATGGTGACGTTGCTTCTTTCCTCTACATTCTCAAGACCAGTATCGGCCAAGAACAAAACGTCGCTCGAGAGATTCAAGCACGCCTTTCTGGCAGTGGATCTCTCGAAGACATTCAAGGCGAAATTTTCGGGGTTCTTTCACCGAATTTTATGCGAGGATATATTTTCGTTGAAGCTTCCGCACTACATCACGTTGAGAAACTCATCGGACGCGTTGGAGTCGCTGCGACTCCAATGAAAAATTGTAGAAAGGTTCTCGACGGAGAATCGCCACTAGAAGATGTTCTTCCATATTTAGAGCCGAAGGCTGCTACAGCTGGAATCGAAGAAGGCTGTATTATCGAAATCAGTGGTGGCGCATTCAAGGGTCAATCTGCTCGCGTAGTTCGTGTTACTGAATCCAAGGAAGAGGTCACAGTCGAACTCTTCGAAGCTCTCGTGCCGGTCGCTCTGACTGTGCGCGCTGACCAAGTTCGCGTTACCCAGCGCGTTGAGTAAGCAATTTACAGGAGACTTCGTTGAATCAATCACTCTCAAATAGTGAAGGTAAGTCGGCGAGGCACAAATACAGGAGGTAAGCACATGTCAGCAAGAAATGAAACACCACACAAAGTGAATCAAACTCTTGGCGTAAAGAAGTGCAATGGCTCCTGGGAAGAAGCAACTGAAAACTTGACAATGGTTCAAGTTAAACAACTTGCTGAAGAACAAAAGGATCGGTTAACCGGTGCTGATTTGTACGCACGTAGCCGTGAAATTATGGGCACGTGTGTTTCTATGAGAGTCAAGGTTGAGGGTTTCGAACCAAAAGAAGCACTCAAGAGAATGAGCGAGGGGGAATTCAGCGAACACTTTAGCTGAATGATCACGAAGCGTGGGAGAGGGAAACCTCGCAGACCACGGAGGTGAAATAAATGCAGGAAAATATTACAACCGCAATTGGACAAGCACTCGAGAACTCCCCGGAACGTAAGTTCGTAGAATCGATTGAAATGTCGATTACACTGAAGGATGTCGACCTAAAGAATCCTACAAACCGTATTCAAGAAGAAGTTCGTCTTCCTTCAGGTAGAGGTAAGGTTGTCCGCATCGCAATGTTCGCTGGTGGCGAGATGGCTGCAAAGGCTCGTGCTGCTGGACTCGACGTAATCGAGCCTTCTGAGATTGAAGATCTCGGTGGAAACCGTCAGAAAGCACGTAAAATTGCTAATCAATACGATTTCTTCCTATCAGAAATTCCTCACATGGGAACCGTCGGACGGTACCTTGGTGTCGTTCTCGGACCACGTGGTAAGATGCCACGTCCTGTACCACCGGCTCTAGACCCTGCAAATATCGCAGCAGGCCTTCAGAGCACGGTTGTCGTGCGCTCACGTGACAAGGTCACATTCCACACACTTCTAGGCTCACGCGAGCAAAGTTCGGATGATATTCTTGCAAATGCAATGGTAATTTGGAATCGAGTCACCGGTAAACTGGAACGCGGTGCAGGAAATATCCGTTCATGTTACATCAAGACCACCATGGGTCCTGCTATCAAGGTCGAGGTGATTGAGTGATTAGTGCTAAGGTTGCACCTTGGAAGCGAGATCGTGTTGGCGAGCTCGCTGAAATCATCAACTCAGATGGAGTTGTAGGAATCGTCGATATCGGTGGAGTACCAGCAGGAAACATGCTCAACATGCGCAGCGATCTTCGTGGAAAATTAACCATGACCATGGCAAAGAAGACTCTCATCAAGTTGGCTTGGGAACAATCCGGCCGTTCGTTAGATGAACTTGATACACTTTTCGATAATGCTGCTCAACCAGCTATCGTCCACTCCAATGCCCTCAACTCGTTCGAGTTATTTAGCGAATTAGAAAAAACTCGACAAGGTCGTGCGGCAAAGGAAGGCGAACTCGCACCTTTGGACATCGTTGTCGAGAAAGGACCGACCTCATTCGGACCCGGTCCAATTGTTGGAGAGTTCAACGCTGTTGGAATTCCTGCAAAAATTGACAAAGGAATGGTCGCAATTCAGAAAACTTCTACCGTTGTAAACCAAGGAGATGCAATTTCTGCAGACCTTGGAATAATGCTAGCGAAGTTGGATATCTTCCCAATCGAAATCGGTCTAATCTTGACCGGGGCAATCGAAGACGGTTTCCTATTCCCTGCATCTTCTCTGTATCTCGATTTCAAGAAGTTCGAATCTGATATCATTCAAGCAACATCTGGTGCATTCAATCTCGCTTGCAATGTTGCTTGGTTATCCAGCACGACAATGCCAACGCTCCTCTCGAAGGCTAGCGGCGAGGCTTTGTCTGTCGCAATCGAGGCTGGTGTCACAAACGAGACGACCATGCCTCTGTTTATCTCACGCGCAAATGCGCGTGTTTTGGCTCTTGCTGGCCAACTAGATTCCTCAGCGCTCGATGAAGAGCTATCAACAGCACTTGGTGCTGCTGTGGCTGCGAGCGAATCCGTTGCTGTCTCCTCGACAGAAGCGGAATCAGAAGCGGAAGAATCCGCTGCTGAAGAGGAAGAAGAGGAAGAGGAGGAAGCTGAGTTCGGTGGACTTGGCGATCTCTTCGGCTAAAAAAAATAGGTGAGATAAAATGGAATATGTATATGCTGCAATGTTACTGCACTCTGCTGAAAAGGAAATTGACGAAAAGGCTGTAACCGCTATTCTAGCGGCTGCAGGTGTAGATGTAGACGGAGCTCGAGTTAAAGCTCTAGTCACATCTCTTGGATCCGTCAACATTGGTGAAGCAATGGCTACCGCTGTTGCTGCTCCAGTCGCCGCTGCTGCTCCAGCAGCTGGTGGAGCCGCTGAGGCTGCACCAGCTGCTGAAGAAGCTGTGGAAGAAGAGGAAGAAGACGATGGCGCAGGCTTCGAAGGCCTGGGCTCACTCTTCGGCTGAACACGCTTAGTGAAGGAAACAAACAAATCCTCCGCATAGCGGAGTTAGTCCGTGCGGACGCTGGCTGCTCGAAAGGGCGGACGCCGGGAGATTGGCTCACCCCTCTCTCGTCCAGGCTGCACTTCACAAAAAATCCAAGTGGCTTCACACGAATCCATATTGAATAGGCTCCCATCCGATTATCATGGTAGCAAGCCGCTTGCTGGAAATACCAGTTAGCGTGCAGCCTATCGACGCGATTCGTTCGATGCGATTAATTGCTGAATCGCAAGGTTGGGAAACTAAATTAATCGAAGAGAGTCGAATGGTTCACCGCTGGGCAATCGTGATGCCCATAACACGGCAAGCCCGTGTAATTGGTTTTCACGTAACTTCAGGTGAAGCGACCGGTTTCTCGATTAGAACATGGTCACAGACTCCTGGATCCGCTGGTTCGCTAGTATTCGTCTCATTCGAAATTCCACGTCAATTAGAAGGAGAAAAGTGGGATTCAATAATCAAAGAATGGGTAAAAGGATTGCCGAGGTGTCCATGGAAATGGACTTTTGGTGAGCGCTCACGGCTAGGTTATTTGCTACCAGAATTCAAGCGCTCAAGAGTTCAATTTACAAAACAAGGAATCGATATGAAATCTTGGGGTGGAGCAAGCATAGATTCGGGCAAGGAAATCAAGGAAGAAAAAAATTAACATTTCTACTTTATATTTTCGTGTAATACTTGGAGGTCGGAGTAATCTTTACGAACTCTGACTGGTCAATTATGGGATCTTTGAAAAACCTAAATATTTGTTTTTTTAAGGAAATCTTGCAATTTCCCCATAATTTTCCTATTCAATCCTCACAGATAATGGAATTGTTTGATAGGTGGGGAGTGGACGCAGAGCCGGGTTTGAAATGGATTTCAATGACTTCGTCGATACGCCGCGTAAGCAATTAATGCTGGCTGGCTCAGTATTTTTCTTACTCATTTTCCCAATATATTTCGCGGTAATGCCAACGCTAATCGGTGACGGGTTAGTTTCTGCTGGCAGTAGTGGAATTTCTGCAGAGTGGGAAGTTTCATTCACAGAAACACCGATTTCTCTTACAGAATCGGTTAATCTTGGTGATGGAGATAGTCACGATAGTTTCTTTGATTTAGAGACTGAATCAAATATCGGTTATGTAATGTTAGAGATATCCTGCAATGATAACGATGACCCAGCGTTCAATGATGAAGGATCTGTGACCTCTGATATTTCACAAATTACTGGTGAATTCGAAGATTTAAGTGATTCAGGCAGTTGTGGTAATTCGCCAGTCGTTACGATGATTTGGTATCCTACGACAAATTACACCGGTGGCAACCTCACATTGACTGGTACCGAAAATGAAATTCGACAACTGTGGGCTTCGAATGGAGATGGTGTTGGTACTTGGGCGGCTACACTTACCGCTGAAATCAATGCCGCCCCAGTTCTTGGTGGAATTGTCGATAATGACGAAGATTACGACATCGTTTGGACTGCAATGACCTATGAGTTGGTTCTGACTCCAGTAGTCGAAGTCGAAGCTTAATCGATTTTACTTCGTCACATTTTCTCAAAAAATGATTAATTAGTGATCATTTTTTTGCATGAATGCTGATAATATCGCCATTCTGAATTTCATAATCCGCACCAATTACCCGTCCACTTCTAGCATCGGTAGCGCGGATGAATCCATCTCCTAAATCACTGTGAACCGCATAAGCTAGACCCTTCGCAGTTGTTCCTTCTGGCACAAGTAGAGCATCGGGAAGGATGTTTCCTTCACCATCTATCCAGTGTGTGTCATCTTGGACAGGATATGCTACACGATGGCTTAATCTATCGAAAACGACAGTTGAAAGCAAGCCGATTAATCCACCACCATCCCATTGTGATAAGGTTTCAGAAATAGATGTCAAAGCGGTTCTTTGTGCTTCTGAAAGCTTTTCTTGACCGGTTTTTGTTATCTCAAATTCAGATGTATTCGGATCTAATTCAATCAATTTAGCAAGCGAAGCTCGTCGTAAAGCGAGTTCTGCCTCCGCACTTGTAGGGACCAATACCCCTCCTGAATTTTCGACCAGTTTTGTTAGGTCTTCCCACGAACTTTTTTCACTACAATCGGCTTTATTTGCTGCAACTGAAATTGGGAAAAGTCCAGCACGAATCGTCGCAGCAAGAGTTCCGAGAACTTCTTGGCTCCAATTCCATGGTACTCCAGCATCGGGATGATTTTGAGAAACAGCTGATACCCCAGACAAAATATGAGATTCTTTTGCACCAATTCCAGTTAATTGATCAAGAAGATATGTGACGAGAGCTTTCTCGCCTTCAGATTGAACTCGTCGCGCTCCGCGCGACCAACTCGACTCGATAATTCCCAATAGCCAAGCGTCGAGTTCATCAAGCAAAAATTTGTGTTCTTCGACCGGATCTGAGCCGCCTTCACCAACTGGATTACCTTCCATATCAGTCGAACCTGAAACATCGACAACCTGAATCAGCGCGTCACAACGTGCTAAATCTGACAAGAATTGGTTTCCTCGACCACGACCTTGGTGAGCGCCCGGCACAAGACCAGCAACATCGATTAAGGTCACGGGGACAAGGCGTAGGTGTGCCCGGCAAGAACCAGATTTAGGAGTGCAAAGACTACCTGCACGATTATGGTCTTCTGAACTTTCTAGACGACCTAATGCCTCTTTTTTTGCGCGAAGTTCAGCGCATGCACAGGGCTCTCTCAATGGTAGCCAAGCGACACCGACATTCGGCTCAATCGTTGTAAAAGGATAATTAGCAATCTCGACTGGTGTTTGAGTGAGGGCCGAAAAAGATGTTGATTTTCCGACATTTGGTTTGCCGACGAGCCCGATGCGCATAGAAATCAAAGTTTGGTTGCACTGCCTTTCTCATCGGATTGACTGACTGGAACTACCTCTGTATCGAGGCCAGCTCCACTGGCGAGGATTCGGCGCACACTAGTAGTAGAAGCAAGAGAGTACGAGTCACTCTTAATCGAGGAAGAGTTGGCTGCAGTAGTCTCAACGAGTGCGCCACGGAACAATCCACTAATCATATTCAAGGAATGAATTACAGCTCCGATAACGACGCCGTAGAACATAACCGAGCCAACCTTGCGCAATTCTTCAACGAGTGAAACGGGGTCTTCGACGGCAGCGGAAACGAGAGCCATATCGATGAAATCTGCAATCATCGTAATCGAAATTCCGAATAATGCGCCACCAGCAAGCATCCAGAATCCCCAGCGAGCGCGGGTTTGTGAAAGCAAATTACGACCGGTAATCGCTGGGTATAGACTCAATGAAGCACCGAGAGTGAGTGGAACTAGAACTAGCCAGACTGCCATCAAGCTCAACGCATTTGATAATCCAGCGAGTTCACCTGCACCTGCAACTACATCGGTTTGAACGAAAAGAGCCCCTATTGTGATTGGGATTATCAACCATGTACCGAGATTCATCTCCATGCTACCTGCTCCTTCAATTGATGCACCATTTCCACGAAGCGTAATCATCATGTTTCCAACAAAAGCAATCATTGGAAGGAAAGATAATGACATCAAAAACGCTACTGCAACGCCATCGGTTGTACCTAATTCAATAGTAGCAGATTCGGCTAATGGGCCGAGCATATCCGCAACCATCGATCCATCTGTAGCACCGAGTGGATTGATTGTCATCAAACCGCCAACCAAGGTAACACCTGCCAGAACCTTCGACCAAAGTGCATTGCCTGTACTTGCCGAAGCAGCGTAAAGTGCAATTCCGGATGTTCCCAAGAAAAAGAAAGAACTACCGATTAAGTGGTATGTCATCCATTGACCGATGCCGGTTGTTGCTGCACCGGTTAATACTGAGAGTGTGGCTACTATTGGGTCGCCTAGAAGACCGAATACAAGCATCCATGCCGGTAATGCAATCGCAGCGGTTCTTTCCGAAATTGTCAATAATTGATTGATAATAACCGAAGTTAGTGCTAGAATTTGAACCATTGTTCCAATCATCATGACTGGAATTGTCAGAATGATTGGTGCATGAGAACCAATGATTAGTAATAATACGGAAAAAGTCCAAAGAAGCGAAGATAAAACTCCATTCTTCTCACTAGCTAATTTGGCACCGACCAACTTTGGAATGATGTGAAGTCCGGCACCAATGATGAACATTGAAACCGAGCCGTATAATGCCGTGTATTCACCAGCAGAAATCAAACTAGCAGCAGAAGGCGAATATCCCCAAGACGAAAGTGAGTGGAGCGCATTCGGGTCGTGGGTTAACCAAAGACCTTCAAAGGTGAAAGTAGCAGCTGCAAGAAGCCAGATTGTACCTTGAATAATCCATGCTTTGGCACCCGAGCCAGCGCGTCCTTCGACAAGATCAGCGCCAGGTCCGAGAGCCTTTTCAATCATGAAAAGAGACATGCCTTTTGCAACATCGGTGAATATCCAAAGTCCGCGTTGAATCAAGAAATAAGCTACAAATAAACCAATCCAGAATAGTAGCATCATTGTCAAAACTGTGTCCATTCATCATCACCTCACTCGCTTGTTGCCTCCAAAAGCAACGTGCCAACTATCGAAAAAGCCCCAATCATAATGCCGAAGATGAAGAACCAAATTCCTGAGTCAAAAATTCCTGAAAAGATTGGTAAAACACTGGAAATAACCGGCAACTCCTGGCCGGGGTAAAGTAGACTAAACATCACTAAGAAACTGAATGTTGCTACCATACCAAGAGCCAAAAATACCCAAGATGCAGCTGGTTCTTGCTCTCCTTGGAGAAATCTTTCTGTTGAATCAATTTCACTTTCTGACATAATCACACCTAGTGCATTCCCATAGGGAATGCTCCGACCAGCGGTAATTGACCCTTAAGCATTAGGCGAGAGGGGGGCGAAGTTTTCTACCGTGCACATCATGGTGCACGAGCCAGGTCGACTGCCAGTCCACGTCTATCAGTTCCTGAACCAAGTGGTGCTGGAAGAACTGAGTCATTGAATATTTCAGCTTGCCATACCTTTTTGCAATCGCAATCAAGTCCTCTGAATTCGTCGAGACTTCGAGAAACAGAATAGCGCTCAATTGCGGCTACTACTTCTGTATCGCATTTCTTGCAATTATGTGCACCACGGATTCTTCCACCAGCAGTAGGATGAACAATTGTACGACAATTTGAATCGGCTATATCATCGTGTGTGCACTCAATCATCTCAACTAATGACCATAGCCAAGGTGGGCGATATTCGCGATTTCGAAAAATTCTATCGACGATGGTTCCCTTTTGAATATTCATTGGATTTATAGAAACCTCATCGGACAGTGGTGCTACCTCTCGCAACCATTCTTTGGTCAAGTTGAGTGCATCCCCCTCAGACATGAATGGTGGTTTGAACAGCAGGTATGTTTTGACACGAAGCCCTGCTGTTCGCAAATCGTCAACTGATTTTCGCCACGTTTTTGTCGAAAATCCCTTGTTACAATGAAATCGAAGAACCGTATCATCCAATGCTTCGAGGCCGATTGCTACAGTGCATCCCGGATGGCGTTCGGCCACCCAAGCGAGTTTATCTGGATGGCAAAGATGAGCTTGAGCCTCAACAATCAGATGAAGCCCCAATTCATGGGTCTCTTTTAGAACTAGATCTTGAAATTCAACTGGAATTTCTCTATCTTCAAAAAATGTTCCAGAAGTGTAAACTTTGACCATCGAACATCCATCAAAATCATTGGTTTTTCGTTTAGCTTCATCCCATTGCGCGAACAAATCATCTACAGTTACATCATCACGAACATCATTGAAATATCCACAGAAAGTGCAACCCGATTTCCACCACCAAACACAGCCGCGAGTTCGTAAAATTACAGTCGCGGCAGTACAAGGAGTCCCATCGGGTAGGGTCTCTGGAGTTTTGTATACTGTCGCTGGGCGGGAAGCATCCCAAGATTCTCGGCGTGAAATCGATGATACAGAATTTTCTGGAGCCTTGACGAGATGATGGACTTTGACGGCTTTTGAGCCGTCACCGAGCAAGCCACAGGCATCTCCCATGATTTATCGACTCTGAACCCCGACTTGATTCTGACGGGTCCAATAGGTCAACCTAATTTGCCTGCTTGCATCGTAAGTGGTGTGGAATCTGTTTCGGAGAGTGGGGGTTCAGAGTCGATGGATAGCCGAATGGCCCTTCTCAGCATCGTCATAGTGATATTACTAGGGATGCAGATATTCCTTCGTATTGATGTCGAAGAAGGAATAAGAGTTGCAAAAGCCGTTGATGCTGAGGCTGGATTAATTCGTGGTGAAGAAAAATGAAATCGTTTGATTTTGTTCAGAATTTGTTGACTACTCTGGTCATCCCAATGTTAGCAATTGTTGTGGGAATCGCTGCTACACCAGGCGTCTGGATATTTCTTGAATTTCATCCATTAGTTGCTGAGCAAGAGTACTGGATTGAGATTCTTGGTACAGGCATCCTCCTTGGTTTTGGAGTCATGATTTGGGGTGTCACCTTAGTTTTGTTATCAGGGGTTCTTGGTGGCTTGACTGGTCCTCGGGTTGGAGAAGGAAGGTATCCACTCAGATCGTTTGTTACAATCCAGTGGGCATTTTCAATGCTTTTCCATCGTATTGCATTGTTCTTCCTACCAAAACTAGTCCCTTCATTCATTGGAACATTGTACTACAGACTTTCAGGAGCGAAAATAGGTAAGGGTTGTCAACTAAACACAGAGAATGTTAACGATTGCAAATCAGTAATTATAGGGAACAGTGTTGTTCTTGGAGGTGCATGCACAATCAATGCTCATCTCGTTGAAAGAGATGAGTTAGTCATGGCTCCTGTTGTAATAGGCGATGGGGTTCTTATTGGAGCAAAGTCGACTGTACAACCAGGGTGTAAGATAGGAAAGGGAGCAGTAATTGCCACCATGGCTGTACTACCGAAATGGACTGAGGTCCCAGCTGGTGAAGTATGGGCAGGCATTCCTGCAAAATGCATCCGTCGAGCTGATGGATCAAAACCAGAATGATTTTCAATCAATCTTCTGAATCATCGCCAGCATCTTCTTCGAGTTCTTCAGCCATATCTTTAGCGTGAGAAACTGCATCTTCTGCTGCGTCGAGAGCTTCATCCATTCGCGACTTGAAAGTATCTTGCTTCGCAGCGAATTCTGCCATCTTCTCGACAGCTGAATCAATCATTTCGTAGCGAGTGTTAATCGCTTCGTTCAGATTTTCGAATAATTGCATGTGTTGAACATACCAGTCATCACGAGCGCTGAGTTCTGCTTGAGCTGTTTGCAGCGACTCGTCGAGTTCTTCTGCAATTTCAAAAACACGACCGAGTCGAGCCTTTTCCCGAGAGTACATTTCTTCGGTTTTCTCAAGTTTCGGCAAAAGGTGTTCCATCTTCTTGCCGGACTTAGCACCTTCCATCTCCATGCTGCGAATTCGATTGTCCTTCTCAGTCAACAATGATTCTAAGCCTTCACGATCGATTTCATGATCGATTGCTTCCTTTTCGAGGGCATCGATAATGCCGTTTTTTTCTTCGATCTCATTCTCGATATTGCGATATGCAACATATAATTTTTCAAGTCTATCAGATTCTTCGATCAAGCGCTCTTCGAGCTGCTTAACACGAACTTCTGGGGTTATCGAGCCGCCTTCTTCATCACTCATGTGAATCCCTTGCTATGTTCGAGACCTACTCTCGCTTTAACTTCGGCGGATTCATTCTCATGATGAACGGCGTTCGCCCGTCCTCACTGCGAAACTGCAGCTACTGTCGCAGCGAGGACAGCAGTCAACCGTTTAGAAGAAGGAATGTGGAGTTTTTCGTCCGGTCCATGAGCATTATTCCCTGGACCGCCTGTACCTGTACAGAGGAAACTTGCATTTGGGTATTTATTCTGCATCATCGCCATGAAAGGTATAGTCCCACCAACCCAGGTTGCCATAGGGGGTAATCCGCTGATATGCTTGCTTGCTTGTGCAAGTGCTTCAGCGACTTTTCCTTGCATCGGCGGTGCATGGAAACCATCGGCCGCCGCATCTTGTGCATAAGTGACTTCAGCGCCATATGGAGGATTTTCTTCAAGACGCTGCTTCACAAGTTCATCGACTGTTGCTGCATCTACTCCGGGAGGAATTCGGAAACTCAATTTGAGATCAGTATTGGTTCGCAAGACATTTCCGGCGGTCTGTGAAGGTGGCATCCCATCTGCTCCAATAACTGCCATCGCCGGCCGCCAATTCATATCGAGAAGTATTTCTTTTGATCCTGGATGCTGTGGGAGAAGACTGTCAACTACTGGCAATTGCTCCCAAATTCCATTTCCGAGAAGTTCTGCTAATGCTGTTGCCTCTTCGTGAACTTTATCCGAGATCTCAACATGCATTTCTGGAATTAGCACTTTTCCAGTTACTGAATCTTCTACTCTGTCGAGTAACATTCGCTGAATTCTGAACGAGGATGGAATCGTTCCACCTGACATTCCAGAATGTACACCTTCGTGCGAAACTTTGACAGAAAGGTTTCCAGAAACTAGACCACGTAGGGCTTCAGTGACCCAAATATGTTCATAATCTGGCCCACCACTATCAAGAACGACTACTAAATCGGGATTTCCAAGTTGCTCACTCAAAGCTTCTAGATATGGTGGTAAATCAAATGACCCCGACTCCTCGCATGTTTCTATCAAAAAGTGTGAAGTCGGATACGGCACTCCTTGTTCCTGAAGCATCTTGAGTGCCGTAACACAAAGATATCCGCCATATCCATCGTCTAATGCACCACGACCGAATAGCCAAGGATCTCGACGGACGCCTTTCAATGGATGCAATCCTTCTGACCAAAGATTTGGGCGTGATGGTTGTTTATCAAGATGAGAATAGAAGATGACTTCGCCCGGTCCTGTTCCTTCGACCGAAACCAATAATACTGGACTTCGATCATCGATTCTATGAATTTCATAACTCATATTTTCGATATTTTGTTTGTCGAGCCAAGCCGAAAAAAGGTCGATTGTTGCATCTAATTCACCTTTTTCAGCCCAATTTGGTTCGAAGCCAGGTGATAATGCCTCGATTTCAATAAATTCACAGAGACTCGGCAATATTGAGGATTCCCATAACTCATCCGCTCGCTCACTCAGTCGGTCCAAATCTACAGACATAGCCTCCTGTCGTAGAGTCCTTTCTTTGTATCTTCGACAGTGGAACCTGTAAATTTTCGAATAAATAGCTCAGATTATTCGATAATTTGCATCTCAGCAGAACTACAAATTGGGGTCAGTCCTCGATTAAAGGGGCAGGTTTGGCAAGCTTCTGCTTCTTTTCCAGAAAGGCGTTGATGATTTGAGAGAGGTTCATCCGAGGATAATGCCATGCTCGCTGCTAGAATGAGAATTTCGTCAAGATCTCGTTGGGCTTGGTCGAACATATCCTGAGGATATTCGACAAGTCTACCCGTCACACCAATCCAAATCGCTGGTCGAAGTACCTCACGAGTGGCGAATCCTGCCTCATTGCGGAATTTCTCAAGGCTTTCAATTGCTCGATAATATAGTGCTAATTGCATTCGATGATGGAGCAGCATGTCGAATTCTGCTTCACACTGAGGTGCAATTCCAACTTTCCCTGACCCTTCGAGCAAGCCATCTTTAAAATTGGAATTGAGTTTCCATGCCTCTTCGGTTTTGAGATCAATTGGACGAATTGAAGGGCCCTTTTCATCAATAGTGCACAAAACCAAATCGATAATTCCATCCATCTCAATAAATGCTTTATCGATTTGAGCAAGCGGTTTGTCACCATCAGGTGTCCATCGGCTACGAATTAGACCCCCCAACGGGGCTGGCAAGGAGATGTGGAATGGCATTTCTGTTCGTAATCCTTCAACAATTTCGCCACCATCATCTGAAATTCCTTTTACCAAATTTCCAAGTTTACTATTCTGTAAATTATTAATCATCAAATCGACGAGCTTTTGTGTTGTCTTCTTATCTCCGGCGGCTGGGAATAATTCACCATATACCTGATTGTGAAGGCTCTGGTCAGCCATTTGATCTTCATTTGATTGTGTCCAAGACTCACCAAGAGGTGTTGAAGGTGATTCACATCCAGGATTTGGAATGCCGAGTTCGACAATTCGATGGATGATTTTTCCGAGCGTTGCTGCATCGACTCCAGCGGGCATTCCAGCGACAACACTCGATTCTGACTCAGGAATGATGGGGTCAGAAGTCAGACCACCACGTGTCTCAAACCAATGTCTTCGGGAGCATTGCCCAAGAATAGATAGACGGTGCGGTGCAATACGAATTCGTGGTGCTGCGTCGGTACGAGCAGGTGGGAAAGCTACTTTTTCGCGGGTAGAGGAATTTTGTGCGGCATTATTTGTCCGCTCAATTTTTTGTAATGGAGTATAGAGAGGTTCGGCATCTGAATCATCAGTATTGAAACAATCCGAATGATGTAAAACAACCATTCCACTCAGATTAGTCTCGCCAGTAAATGCATCGAAATTCATTGAAAATGGGTTGAGATAACGAATCGTATTATGAGTTGAAGGTGGGATATTTGATTCAAAATCATCTTCTCTATTCCAAATCGAATTCCTCTCACCTCGACGCCAGGACCCTTGACGGAGCGATTCTAACCACATCTGACCGAGTTGTGGCATGGTTTTACTGTAATTCCAAGGAATTTGCAATCCAGAAGGCGTCCCGGCAATTTCA
>Ga0233435_1000908_pt1 | contig 31397 bp, 21 predicted proteins | sample SI_122_August201_3_FD_182735 | JGI IMG/M metagenome (GOLD analysis project Ga0233435, IMG submission 182735) | Seawater microbial communities from Saanich Inlet, British Columbia, Canada - SI_122_August2016_135_MG | ecosystem: Environmental > Aquatic > Marine > Inlet | place: Canada: British...
GTTCAGATTTATTATTAAATGATTCAACATTAGTAGATTGAATATATACAATATATCCAGAAAATAATGGAACATGATTTGATGTATATTGTGACATGACAACAGATTGAGGTGGGTGGACTTTGGTTGCTACAAGAGCAAATTTTTGAACAGATTCAAGTATTATATGGTGAACAGATTTTACAGATAATACAAGCAATTCAGATAATTTATTACAAACTTGATGGTCAGCATTATGAAACAATGTAAGATATCAATTAAATAATTATAACATTACAATGGACTTTACTAATTTAAGTAAAGATGAAATGGATTATTGATTTGATGCAGTAAAGGTTACAAGAGACAATCAAACTTATAAACCAAGTTGTGTAGTAGATTGATGAACAAGTTATAATACATGTTGAACATGAAATAACTGACATTATTGACGGGTACATGATCCATGAAAATGAAACTGTCGGTTTTATCATGCATCATCTAACAATACAGTATGAGTATGAAATTGTTCAACTTGAGCAAGTACAAAATGAAGAATCTGGGTAAAAAATACAGATTTTACAAATTTATCTTCTCAAACATCTTGTTCAGCACATAAAAATGCATGAAGAAATATAGATTGAACATATACAATAGATCCAGAAGATAATTGAACTGGTTTTAAAGTATACTGTGACATGACAACAGATTGAGGAGGGTGGACATTAGTTTCTACAGTTTCAACTACAGCACAATGACCACTTACATGGTGAAATAATTTAACAAATTCTACAGTAAATGCTAACAATTTATTACAAATCTGATGGTCAGCATTATGAAATAATGTAAGATATCAGTTGAATGATTATAATATAAGAATGGATTTTGAAAATTTAAGTAATGAAGAAATGGATTATTGATTTGAAGCAGTAAAAACTAGAAGAGATAGTCAGACTTATAGACCAAATTGTTCAATAAATTGAGCTTGAGATAATGCAGAATGTGGAGCATGAAATAATTGACAATATTGACGGGTTCATGATCCTTGAATGGGGCGGTGTTGGTTATATCATATACCAGCTAATAGTTGAACCTGAAATTGTTCTAATTGAGCAAGTAAAAAATGAAGAGTATGGGTAAGATAACAAAAAAAACTAAGCAATATTGCTTAGTTTTTTTACTTTTTAATAAATATATGATAAAATAATAGAAATAAAAGAAAAAGTTGATTATTAATGATAATTAAGTATTATATATACATAATAAAAATATAAAATAACTATGAGTAAAGAAAAGCTATTACAAGAAAATAAAGAGTTATTTTGGGATATTTCAGACATTTGAAAGTTAGAAGATTTAGCTATAGAAGAAAGATTCTTGAAATATTGAAACTGGCAAAATATTCTAGATTTACAGGAAATATTTTGAAAAAAAACATTTAAAGAACTCTATTTAAAAATCTTGGATAAAAAAAGAAATAATCTATCAAAAAAAACAATTAATTTTTTTAATTTATATTTAGATGTATAAAGAAATATTATATAAAAAACAGTTAGATAATATTAGTATATTAAAACTATTTAGTAGTAATTTTTATTTAGCTTGATGAACAGCTATAGCTCTACAATTATGACATAGAAAAAGTATTGATTTTGATTTATTCTCTAATAAAATTATTAATAACACGTCTATTCTAAACAAACTAAAAATAAATTGATATGTAGTAGATAGAATATTAATAGATAATAAAGGAGAAGAATTAACTTTGATTATATGAGGAGTAAAAGTCACTTTTCTATATTACCCTTTTGATATAAAATTGAGTAAAACATTTGAATGAATAAAATTGCCAGATTTAGAATATTTATGAGCCATGAAGTTTTATACATTATGAAGAAGAAGTAAGTATAAGGACTATATAGATATCTATATGTTATTTAAAAATAACTTAACATTATCAGTTATTTCAAAATTAGCAGATAAAATCTTCTGATGATGATATAATGAAAAACTATTAAGAGAACAATTATGTTATTATGATGATATTGATTATTCAGAACAAGTAGATTTTATAAGTAAAGAAATAACTCAAATGAAAATAAAAAAATATTTGATAGAAATTTCTAAAAGATAAATAAATAACAAAAAAACTAAGCAATATTGCTTAGTTTTTTTACTTTTTAATAAATATATGATAAAATAATAGAAATAAAAAAATAAAAATAAAAAAAAATGGAAGAAATAAGTTTTATGACTCAGACATTATCAGTTATATCTTTACTTATAATATGTAGTTTTACATATATATTAAGTAAGAAAATAAATTTTCCTTATACTGTACTTTTGGTAGTTGTAGGTTTATTATTAGTACCTATATCAAATATAGAGTTTTTTAGTTTTATAGATGACTTTAAGTTGACACCAGAATTATTATTTTTTGTATTTCTACCAGTACTTCTTTTTGAATCAGCATATAATATAAAATACAAAAACTTACTAAAAAATATAAAAGCAATATCATTATTAGCAATATTTTGATTAATGATATCATGATTATTATTAGCAATATCTCTATATTTTATTTTCCCATTTATTTGGATACAAGTACCATTTTTAGTTTGCTTGATGTTTTGAGTATTAATATCAGCAACAGATCCTGTAGCAGTATTATCAATTTTCAAAAGATTATGAGCACCAAGAAGGTTAACAATACTTTTTGAATGAGAAAGTCTTTTTAATGATGGTACAGCAGTAGCATTGTTTCTTGTTATATTGTGAGTTATATTAGAGTGATGAATAGTAACTCAGGCAACTTATCTGGAATGAAGTTTAAAATTTTTATCTATGTTATTTGGTTGATTGTTATTTTGAGGACTTACTTGAGTATTTTTTAGTAAAATAATAGCTAGTATAAAAAACAATGAAGAAGTAGAAATAGTATTAACTATGCTTTTAGCTCATGTTACTTTTATATTAGCTGAACTAATAAGTCATCATTATGATTTTTTACCTATATCGTGAGTAATAGCAACAGTAGTGGCTTCAATAGTAATATGAAATTATTGAAGGTATAAAATAACACCAAGAGTAGAAATACATATGCAAAAATTTTGGGAATTCTTTGCTTTTGTATCAAACTCTTTAGTATTTATATTGATGTGATTAATATTATCAAATATTGATATTAATTTTTCAGATTTTATTTTACCAATAATAATAGTTATTCTTTCATTAGTTATTATTAGATGAATATCAGTATATCTTTCGATATCATTTGTAAATATATTTAAATTAGAAGAAAAAATACCAAAAAATTGGATAATACTATTGTCATGGTGAAGTCTATGATGAGCATTAGCTATAATGATGGTACTTATGATACCATGAGTATGAGATGTTTGATATGATAAAATCTTGGCTTTTCAAAGTAGTGTTTGATGGTTTTATAGTTTTTCAATAAAAGAATTTTTACTAGTATTGACTATATGAAGTATAATGTTTACATTACTTGTAAAAGCACCTATTACTACATATATTATGAAAGAATTAAAAGTAGATAAATTACATAAATTAGAAAAGTTTGAATATGAGGAATCAAAAATGTTAACAAATATAAAAATACTCGAAAAATTAGATAATTTACATAAGAAATTTTATCTTACAAAAATTGAGTTTGATAATTTAACTAATATTTATTCAAATAATTTAAAACAAGCAAAAGTTAGAATGAAATCACTATTGTGAAATAATAGTAAAAATCTAGTTAAAAAAGCTATTTCGTTACATGCATTATGAATGGAAAAGTGATATTTAAAAGATTTGTTTTATTATAATGAAATAAGTGAAGCTAACTTTAAATATATTCTTAGAAAAATAGAATTTCAGGTTGATAGAGTAGAATATAATCATTCTTTATTAGAAAAAATAACAAGCAGAAAAAATAAATATGATATGTTTTCTAGGTTTACTACTTGGTTTAATTTAAGAAAATTTACAGAAATTGATAGTTATATTAGAAATAGAACCAGAGTCGTTATAACAAGAAAAGTTATAGCTGATTTAAGAAAATTACAAGAAATTGATTTTCCTTTTGATAAAAAAGTTTTTGAAGAAGTAATTGATATTTATGCAGATTTGAGTAAAAAATCAGATATTAAAAGAATGACTTTATTTGTAAAGCATAAAGAAAAAATAAATGATATAGAATCATCATTGATAAATAAATCATTATTAAAGCTTGAAGAAAAAACAATAAAAGACCTGTATAAAAAGGAAGTAATTACACCAAAACTTTATATAAAATTTATGGAAAACATAGAAAAAAATATATATAGTGATTTGTTGTAAAAAAAAACCTTGCATTTTTTAAAATAACATTAGAATAAGTTATAAGTTTAATTTATAACTTATTTTTTTATGGAACAAATTACTAAAAAGGTTAGGCTTAAGGCTTGATCATGTAAAAAGTGATTTACATTAATTGAATTAATAGTAGTAATTACTATATTAGCTATATTATGAACTATAGCATTTATTGCTTTACAGTGATATAGTAGAGATGCTAGGGATGCTACAAGGATCAGTGATATGTCTAGGATAAAAACTAGTTTAGAACTATTTACTATTGATGTTTGAAAATATCCAGAAACTACAAATGGTGAATCTATTGTTTATTGAACAAGTGATGCTTGGATTCAATGAACATTTTGAGAACAAACATTTAGAAATGTAGAAAAACTTGATAAAATACCACTAGATCCATTAACAGATAGTAAGTATATTTATTCAGTAATAAATTCTAGAAAAGAATATCAAATTGCTTGAATTTTGGAATCTAATAGTTTAGCATTAAATACTGAATGAGAAGAAGTAAGCTTAAAAATAGTATGAAATTACAATTGACAAATGTTAAATGTAAAAAATGGTACAGATACAACTATATTAGCTATACCTAGTATAATAGCTTTATGTTGAACAACTGTAGATGAAATAGTTACTAATAACTATTTTTTACATGATTGATATGATCAATTTCCTAAAGATTTTAATGGTAAAAAATCTTGATTAGAAAAATATACTCAATGTGATTGAACAGGGATTCCTTTAGTAAATAATTCAAGTTATGAATTATTTACTTGAGATATTAATTCATTATTTGATGAAGATAATACTCAACAAAGATTAGATTTTATAAGTAAATTACAAAATTCATATAATTGAACAAAATTTGCAACTACTAATGATAAATTAAAAAGTATTTTATCATTAAATATAAATACAAATCCTAGTTGAGCAGAAATATTTGCAAAATGAATACTTAGAAATGCAATAAGTAATAAAAATACTATAGCTTTATCAATAACTCCTTGAAATAGTTCAAGCTCAAACTCAACTTGAAATTCAAATACTTCTAATAATGTTTATAATGGAGGATGGAGTGATTGGTCATATTGACCATGGAGTACAGCAAATAGTAATTGAAAAATTACTAGAACTAATACACGTTATTGTAATAATCCAGTACCAAGTAATTGATGAACAGAATGTCTACGTGATGATTGAAGTTCTACAAATTTTGTATTAAGAATAGAAGAAAAACTAGAATATGCTAATACAACTGCTTGATCTACAACAAATACAGATTGAAGTACAACAACTACAATTGAAAATTCAGATGGAAGTACTACTATGACAACAACAGATTTAAATGGAACTACTACTGTTGTTAATATGGATAATGAAGGAACTATTATAACAATAAATTCAGATGGAAGTACTACAGAAACATCTAGTGATTGAGCAAATTCTACAGAAGTTACAAATCCAAATGGAACAACTAGTAAAATAAAAACAAATCCAGATTGAAGTATCTCAGTTACAAATCCAAATTGAACAGTAACTAATACTACTCAAAATCCTGATGGTTCAAAAGTTACAAGTACTAATACTTCTGATTGAGGAATAATTAATACAATAGAAAATTCAGAAGGAGTTTCTATAACAATAAATAGTAAACCAGATGGTTCTAAAGAGATTTCTTTAGATGAACCAGAAAAAGAAGCTATCAAAACAGAAATAAAACCAGATCCTGAAGCTATTCCTATAGCATGATGATGGAGTAATTGGGAATTTGCTGTTTGGGGACAACCATCTTTACAAACGGGTATTATGTATAGGAAAGTAACACGTTATTGTAATACTCCAATACCAGTAAATTGATGAGATGAATGTTTACTTGAAAATGGAGTTCTTACAACATATACTTCAAGAACAGAAGAAAAAACAGAAGAAAAATTATCTATTCAGAATTGAGTATGGAGTGAATGGAGTTACAGTGCGTGGAGTGATGCAGATGCATCTTGACAAAAAACTAGAACAAAAACACGTTATTGTAATAATCCAGATCCTGCTTATGGATGAACTGAATGTACACGTGAAGATTTAACATTAACAACAAGTATAGATCGTAAAGAAGAGGAAATAGAATATGGAAGTATAACTCCATGAACAACAACAGCTCCAGATGGAAGTACAACAACAGCAACACAAAATTCAGATGGAACAATTACAATGGAAATAACAGATTCAGATGGAAAAACAACAACAGCAACACAAAATTTGGATGGTACAACAACAACACAAAATCCAAGTTGAACAACAACAACACAAAGTTCAGATGGAACAGCAACAACAACAGAATTAGATGGAACAACAACAGAAGCAGCTCCAGATGGAACAACAACAGAAACGGCCCCAGATGGAACAATAACTGAGACAACTCCAGATGGAACAACAACTGAAACAACTACAGATGGAACAATAACTGAGACTACTCCAGATGGAACAATAACTGAAGTTTCAACTAGTAATATATCAGTAGATTGAGAATGGGGTGATTGGAGTTATACAGAATGGGTTGAGTTTGATTCAAATTGATGAAAAAAAAGAACAGCCTCTCGTTATTGTAATAATCCTGCTCCAGCTTATGGTGGAGATGAATGTGTTCGTGAAAATTCTCAAATTACAAGTAATGCTAATCGTGTAGAAGAAAAAGATGAGTATAGTAATATAACACCAGGAACTAATCAAAATCCAGATTGATCTACAACTACTGCTACTGAAAATTCTGATGGTTCTGTTATTTCTACTACAACTAGTGTAGATTGAGAAAAAACAACGACTGTTACTGAAGCTGATTGAACTACTTCAATTACAACTAATTCAGATGGTTCTACAACTACTACTATTGAAAACCTAGATGGAGAAATAGAAACAGTAACTCAAAATCCAGATGGAAGTACAACAGTAAAAGAAGCAGATGGAAGTACAACAGTAAAAGAACCAGATGGGACGGTTGAAACAATAACTCAAAACCCAGATTGAAGTATTGTTTCAAAAATTAATAATTCAGATTGATGAGTAACAGAAACAATATCTAATACAGATGGAACAGTTGAAACAACAACTCAAAAACCAGATGGAACAGTTGAAACAACAACTCAAAAACCAGATGGTACAAAAGAAGAAGTTGTTGTAACTCCAGATTCTGGAGCTAGTCCTGTAAACTGATGATGGAGTGATTGGGAATCTTCTGATTGGTGAGAACCTTCAGTAGAAACTCAAAAAATTTATAGAACTAAAACTCGTTATTGTAATAATCCTATACCAGTAAATTGATGAATTGAATGTACACGTGAAGATTCAACACTTACTTTATATAATTCTAGAACAGAAGAAAAAATAGAACAAAAATCAGCATTAGAGGATTGAGACTGGAGTGATTGGAATTATTCAGCATGGAGTGATGCTGACTTAAGTTGAGAAAAAACTAGAATTGCAACACGTTATTGTAATAATCCAGAACCATCTTATGGTTGATCTGAATGTACACGTGAGGATCTAACACTTACAACAAGTAATAATCTTAAAGAAGAAAAAATAGAGTATATAAATGAAAAATCATGAGAAACAACAAATCCAGATGGAAGTACTACTGTAACAACAGAGGATTCAGATGGTACTAAGGTAATGGAAACAACGACACCAGATGGAAATACTACAACAGCAACTCAAAGTCCAAATGGAACAACAACAACAGAAAATCAAGATTGATCAACAACATCAACTTCATGATGAGGAGCTACTACAAGTTATCCTAATTGATCTACTAGTACTGTTTCAGAAGATTGATGACTAACAAAAACTGAACCAGATTGAAAAATAACAACTCAAAATCCAGATGGTTGAACAACAGTAAAAGAACCAGATGGAACAACTACAACAACTGAGCCAGATGGTACAGTAACAAAAACAGAACCAGATGGTACAGTAACAAAAACAGAGCCAGATGGTACAATAGAAAAACCTACAGATTTTGTAGATTGAGATTGGAGTAATTGGAAATATAGTAATTGGAGTCAAATTGATTCAAAAACATGATTAAAAACAAGGGAAGGAACTCGTTATTGTAATAATCCTACTCCTTGAGCATGAGGTAAATGGTGTACACGTGAAGATTGAACTGTTACAAATTGAGAATCATTTACTGAAATAAAAACAGAAGAAGAATCTTTTTCAAAAGATTGATGATGGAGTGATTGGACTCATGGTTGATGGGGATTACCTGATTCTAGTGGGATAAGATCTAGGGTAGCAACACGTTATTGTAATAATCCAACACCACTTTATTGAGGAAAATATTGTTCACGTACAGATTGAACATTAACTACATGAGAAAATCCACAAGAAGAAAATAATGAAACAGAATCAGTAAGTTTAGATTGATGATGGAGTGATTGGGTTTATGAAAGTTGGAATTATCTAGCTTGATATACAAAAATGAGAGGAGCTAGACGTTATTGTAATAATCCAATTCCAATTTACGGAGGTAAAGAATGTACTCGTGAAAATTGATCTTTAACATCTTCTAGTGATCGTGAAGATCAAAAAGTAGATACTCAAGTATGAGTATCTAGTACAAGTATAAGTCCTTTAGGTTTAAAAACTATTACTTCTACTTTTCCTGATAGTAGCAGTACTATGGAGACTATAAGTCCTTTAGGTATTTCAACTCTTTTTATGCCAGGAGGTAGTAGTATTATGACTTTTCCTAGTTGAAAACTTATAAAAGCTATGTTAAATCCATTTTGATGAACAACAGAAACTACATTTTTTCCAGATTTGAGTGTTTCTAGTATAATAAAACATCTTGATTGAACTAATACAACTTCAACAACTACAGCAGGATGAGTAAAAACAACAAATTATCCAGATGGAACAACAACAACTGAGACAAATGTTGCAAATGTTCGTGATTGAAGATGGACAGCATGGAAGTGGACAAATTGGTCATCTATACCTAATGGTAATAATATGTATACTAGAAATGGTTCTCGTCGGTGTAATAATCCTTTTCCTGAAACAGGATGAGAACGGTGTAAACGTGAAGATTGATCTATAACAAATGGAAGTAATTATTATGAAAGTAAAACAGATGAAAAATCAGCAAGTATAGATTGAGGATGGAGAGCTTGGGATTGGAGTGGTTGGTCGTATCCTGATTCTAATAATATTAAAAGAAAAACATGAAAACGTTATTGTGATAATCCAGCACCTAGATATTGAGGTAGTGAATGTATGCGTGAAGATTGATCTTACACAAAATCTTCATGGGATGGAAGAAATATTTGAGAAACTAAAATTGATGAACAATCAGCAAGTATAGATTGAGGATGGAGCTCATGGGATTGGAGTGGATGGATTTGGTCAAGTAATGATCAAGAAAAAAGAATTTGATATCGTATTTGTAATAATCCTAGATTTTTATATTGAGGTAGTAAGTGTATGAAAGAAGATTGAAGTTTTAGTGATAGTAGAGAGGATAAAACAGAATATAGAAGTACTAAGGTTGAATGAAATGTAAAAACATCTACTTATCCTGATGGAGGAACAACAACAACAACAGCTAATCCAGATGGTAGTTCTACATCTGTAACAAGAGATCCTAACTGATCTACAGTTGAAACAACAATAGAGCAAGAAAATGGAACAACAACAACAACATGATCAGATGGAACAGTAACAACAGAACAACCAAATGGAACAGTAATTAAAGAAGAACTAGGTTGAATAACTATAACAGAAGAAGCAGATGGAACAGTAACAACAGAACAAGCAGATGGAACAACAACAACAGTAACATGATCAGGAGGATTAGAAACAGAAACAGCTCCAGATGGAACAGTAACAGAAACAGCTCCAGATGGAACAGTAACAGAAACTGACATAGATGGAACAGTAACAGAAACTGATGCAGTTGGAACAGTAATACAAACAGCTCCAGATGGAACAGTAACAGAAACTGATGCAGATGGAATAGAAACAGAAACAGCTCCAGATGGAACAGTAACAGAAACTGATGCAGTTGGAATAGTAATACAAACAGCTCCAGATGGAACAGTAACAGAAACTGATGCAGATGGAATAGTAACAGAAACAGCTCCAGATGGAACAGTAACAGAAACTGATGCAGATGGAATAGTAACAGAAACAGCTCCAGATGGAACAGTAACAGAAACTGATGCAGATGGAATAGTAACAGAAACAGCTCCAGGTGGAACAGTAATAGAAACTGAAACACTTCCAGATGGAACAACAACAACTACTACTACAAATCCTGATGGAAGTATGACTTGAACGACAACAGAATCAGATGGAACATTAACTGAAACATCTACAGATACTAGTTGAAATACAACAGCAACTACAACAGAATCAGATGGTACTACAACGGATATAAATTCAGATGGAACAAGTACAACAACAGAACCAGATGGGACTATAATAGAAACAACACCAGATTGAACTACTACTACTACAGATTCAGATTGAACTACTACTACTACATCTGAAAATGAAGATTGAAGTACTACGTCAACAACAGATAATCCAGATTGAAGTAGTAGTACAGCAACAAATAATCCAGATTGAAGTACAACAACTACAATTGAAAATTCAGATGGAAGTACTACTATGACAACAACAGATTTAAATGGAACTACTACTGTTGTTAATATGGATAATGAAGGAACTATTATAACAATAAATTCAGATGGAAGTACTACAGAAACATCTAGTGATTGAGCAAATTCTACAGAAGTTACAAATCCAAATGGAACAACTAGTAAAATAAAAACAAATCCAGATTGAAGTATCTCAGTTACAAATCCAAATTGAACAGTAACTAATACTACTCAAAATCCTGATGGTTCAAAAGTTACAAGTACTAATACTTCTGATTGAGGAATAATTAATACAATAGAAAATTCAGAAGGAGTTTCTATAACAATAAATAGTAAACCAGATGGTTCTAAAGAGATTTCTTTAGATGAACCAGAAAAAGAAGCTATCAAAACAGAAATAAAACCAGATCCTGAAGCTATTCCTATAGCATGATGATGGAGTAATTGGGAATTTGCTGTTTGGGGACAACCATCTTTACAAACGGGTATTATGTATAGGAAAGTAACACGTTATTGTAATACTCCAATACCAGTAAATTGATGAGATGAATGTTTACTTGAAAATGGAGTTCTTACAACATATACTTCAAGAACAGAAGAAAAAACAGAAGAAAAATTATCTATTCAGAATTGAGTATGGAGTGAATGGAGTTACAGTGCGTGGAGTGATGCAGATGCATCTTGACAAAAAACTAGAACAAAAACACGTTATTGTAATAATCCAGATCCTGCTTATGGATGAACTGAATGTACACGTGAAGATTTAACATTAACAACAAGTATAGATCGTAAAGAAGAGGAAATAGAATATGGAAGTATAACTCCATGAACAACAACAGCTCCAGATGGAAGTACAACAACAGCAACACAAAATTCAGATGGAACAATTACAATGGAAATAACAGATTCAGATGGAAAAACAACAACAGCAACACAAAATTTGGATGGTACAACAACAACACAAAATCCAAGTTGAACAACAACAACACAAAGTTCAGATGGAACAGCAACAACAACAGAATTAGATGGAACAACAACAGAAGCAGCTCCAGATGGAACAACAACAGAAACGGCCCCAGATGGAACAATAACTGAGACAACTCCAGATGGAACAACAACTGAAACAACTACAGATGGAACAATAACTGAGACTACTCCAGATGGAACAATAACTGAAGTTTCAACTAGTAATATATCAGTAGATTGAGAATGGGGTGATTGGAGTTATACAGAATGGGTTGAGTTTGATTCAAATTGATGAAAAAAAAGAACAGCCTCTCGTTATTGTAATAATCCTGCTCCAGCTTATGGTGGAGATGAATGTGTTCGTGAAAATTCTCAAATTACAAGTAATGCTAATCGTGTAGAAGAAAAAGATGAGTATAGTAATATAACACCAGGAACTAATCAAAATCCAGATTGATCTACAACTACTGCTACTGAAAATTCTGATGGTTCTGTTATTTCTACTACAACTAGTGTAGATTGAGAAAAAACAACGACTGTTACTGAAGCTGATTGAACTACTTCAATTACAACTAATTCAGATGGTTCTACAACTACTACTATTGAAAACCTAGATGGAGAAATAGAAACAGTAACTCAAAATCCAGATGGAAGTACAACAGTAAAAGAAGCAGATGGAAGTACAACAGTAAAAGAACCAGATGGGACGGTTGAAACAATAACTCAAAACCCAGATTGAAGTATTGTTTCAAAAATTAATAATTCAGATTGATGAGTAACAGAAACAATATCTAATACAGATGGAACAGTTGAAACAACAACTCAAAAACCAGATGGAACAGTTGAAACAACAACTCAAAAACCAGATGGTACAAAAGAAGAAGTTGTTGTAACTCCAGATTCTGGAGCTAGTCCTGTAAACTGATGATGGAGTGATTGGGAATCTTCTGATTGGTGAGAACCTTCAGTAGAAACTCAAAAAATTTATAGAACTAAAACTCGTTATTGTAATAATCCTATACCAGTAAATTGATGAATTGAATGTACACGTGAAGATTCAACACTTACTTTATATAATTCTAGAACAGAAGAAAAAATAGAACAAAAATCAGCATTAGAGGATTGAGACTGGAGTGATTGGAATTATTCAGCATGGAGTGATGCTGACTTAAGTTGAGAAAAAACTAGAATTGCAACACGTTATTGTAATAATCCAGAACCATCTTATGGTTGATCTGAATGTACACGTGAGGATCTAACACTTACAACAAGTAATAATCTTAAAGAAGAAAAAATAGAGTATATAAATGAAAAATCATGAGAAACAACAAATCCAGATGGAAGTACTACTGTAACAACAGAGGATTCAGATGGTACTAAGGTAATGGAAACAACGACACCAGATGGAAATACTACAACAGCAACTCAAAGTCCAAATGGAACAACAACAACAGAAAATCAAGATTGATCAACAACATCAACTTCATGATGAGGAGCTACTACAAGTTATCCTAATTGATCTACTAGTACTGTTTCAGAAGATTGATGACTAACAAAAACTGAACCAGATTGAAAAATAACAACTCAAAATCCAGATGGTTGAACAACAGTAAAAGAACCAGATGGAACAACTACAACAACTGAGCCAGATGGTACAGTAACAAAAACAGAACCAGATGGTACAGTAACAAAAACAGAGCCAGATGGTACAATAGAAAAACCTACAGATTTTGTAGATTGAGATTGGAGTAATTGGAAATATAGTAATTGGAGTCAAATTGATTCAAAAACATGATTAAAAACAAGGGAAGGAACTCGTTATTGTAATAATCCTACTCCTTGAGCATGAGGTAAATGGTGTACACGTGAAGATTGAACTGTTACAAATTGAGAATCATTTACTGAAATAAAAACAGAAGAAGAATCTTTTTCAAAAGATTGATGATGGAGTGATTGGACTCATGGTTGATGGGGATTACCTGATTCTAGTGGGATAAGATCTAGGGTAGCAACACGTTATTGTAATAATCCAACACCACTTTATTGAGGAAAATATTGTTCACGTACAGATTGAACATTAACTACATGAGAAAATCCACAAGAAGAAAATAATGAAACAGAATCAGTAAGTTTAGATTGATGATGGAGTGATTGGGTTTATGAAAGTTGGAATTATCTAGCTTGATATACAAAAATGAGAGGAGCTAGACGTTATTGTAATAATCCAATTCCAATTTACGGAGGTAAAGAATGTACTCGTGAAAATTGATCTTTAACATCTTCTAGTGATCGTGAAGATCAAAAAGTAGATACTCAAGTATGAGTATCTAGTACAAGTATAAGTCCTTTAGGTTTAAAAACTATTACTTCTACTTTTCCTGATAGTAGCAGTACTATGGAGACTATAAGTCCTTTAGGTATTTCAACTCTTTTTATGCCAGGAGGTAGTAGTATTATGACTTTTCCTAGTTGAAAACTTATAAAAGCTATGTTAAATCCATTTTGATGAACAACAGAAACTACATTTTTTCCAGATTTGAGTGTTTCTAGTATAATAAAACATCTTGATTGAACTAATACAACTTCAACAACTACAGCAGGATGAGTAAAAACAACAAATTATCCAGATGGAACAACAACAACTGAGACAAATGTTGCAAATGTTCGTGATTGAAGATGGACAGCATGGAAGTGGACAAATTGGTCATCTATACCTAATGGTAATAATATGTATACTAGAAATGGTTCTCGTCGGTGTAATAATCCTTTTCCTGAAACAGGATGAGAACGGTGTAAACGTGAAGATTGATCTATAACAAATGGAAGTAATTATTATGAAAGTAAAACAGATGAAAAATCAGCAAGTATAGATTGAGGATGGAGAGCTTGGGATTGGAGTGGTTGGTCGTATCCTGATTCTAATAATATTAAAAGAAAAACATGAAAACGTTATTGTGATAATCCAGCACCTAGATATTGAGGTAGTGAATGTATGCGTGAAGATTGATCTTACACAAAATCTTCATGGGATGGAAGAAATATTTGAGAAACTAAAATTGATGAACAATCAGCAAGTATAGATTGAGGATGGAGCTCATGGGATTGGAGTGGATGGATTTGGTCAAGTAATGATCAAGAAAAAAGAATTTGATATCGTATTTGTAATAATCCTAGATTTTTATATTGAGGTAGTAAGTGTATGAAAGAAGATTGAAGTTTTAGTGATAGTAGAGAGGATAAAACAGAATATAGAAGTACTAAGGTTGAATGAAATGTAAAAACATCTACTTATCCTGATGGAGGAACAACAACAACAACAGCTAATCCAGATGGTAGTTCTACATCTGTAACAAGAGATCCTAACTGATCTACAGTTGAAACAACAATAGAGCAAGAAAATGGAACAACAACAACAACATGATCAGATGGAACAGTAACAACAGAACAACCAAATGGAACAGTAATTAAAGAAGAACTAGGTTGAATAACTATAACAGAAGAAGCAGATGGAACAGTAACAACAGAACAAGCAGATGGAACAACAACAACAGTAACATGATCAGGAGGATTAGAAACAGAAACAGCTCCAGATGGAACAGTAACAGAAACAGCTCCAGATGGAACAGTAACAGAAACTGACATAGATGGAACAGTAACAGAAACTGATGCAGTTGGAACAGTAATACAAACAGCTCCAGATGGAACAGTAACAGAAACTGATGCAGATGGAATAGAAACAGAAACAGCTCCAGATGGAACAGTAACAGAAACTGATGCAGTTGGAATAGTAATACAAACAGCTCCAGATGGAACAGTAACAGAAACTGATGCAGATGGAATAGTAACAGAAACAGCTCCAGATGGAACAGTAACAGAAACTGATGCAGATGGAATAGTAACAGAAACAGCTCCAGATGGAACAGTAACAGAAACTGATGCAGATGGAATAGTAACAGAAACAGCTCCAGGTGGAACAGTAATAGAAACTGAAACACTTCCAGATGGAACAACAACAACTACTACTACAAATCCTGATGGAAGTATGACTTGAACGACAACAGAATCAGATGGAACATTAACTGAAACATCTACAGATACTAGTTGAAATACAACAGCAACTACAACAGAATCAGATGGTACTACAACGGATATAAATTCAGATGGGACAAGTACTACAACAGAACCAGATGGGACTATAACAGAAACAACACCAGATGGAACGACTACTACTACAGATTCAGATTGAACTACTACTACTACATCTGAAAATGAAGATTGAAGTACTACGTCAACAACAGATAATCCAGATTGAAGTAGTAGTACAGAAACAAATAATCCAGATTGAAGTACAACAACAACTGAAACAGATTCAAATGGTAATACAACAACAACCGAAACAGATTCAGGGGGACTTACTATTATAGATTGAGAATGTTGAGATGATAATAACTTAGATTTTACAGAAACACCAACAAATTTATGTAATGCATGAATAGCTAGTACTGTAATAGATGGATGACCATGAAATACATATAATTGGACATGTGTATGAGAAAATAATTGAATAGATATAATATGTAATGCTAATAATATAAATGATCCAAATGTTCCAGCTTGATGGATGTTAGTAGATTCAAATTGTGATAAACATGATGTAACAATTTGATGACAAACATGGGCAGGTTGTAATTCTACAATAGGAACATGAATAGAATTTTCAGAAACAACAATTTCATCATGTATGTCTTATGAAATGACATCAGAAGCATTAGGAGTTACTTGTAATTCAGTAGAAAATGCAAGTACAGCTAAGGAAAATGCATGGAATGCTACTTATTGAATAGATAATATATGGTGAAAATTATATACTTGAGCAAATTCTTCAGCAGCATGTTCTGACTGATATCATTTACCAAGTATATGGGAATATAATAAGCTACTTAAAAATTTATGATGTAGCGATGTATTAAATGATAGAAGTAAATGGTATTTATGTGAATGATTATGATGGTTATGAAATAATACTAATAGTTTAGTTGATACATTATGATTACCTCTATCAGGTAATAGATTACCAGATTGAATAAATTTTGGTAACCGTTGAATATTATCTAATCTTTGGACATCTACAGCTTCATGATTATGAACTGTATCAGTTTGAGTAAGTGCTCTTTGAGATTGAGTGTCTCATGAATCTGATAGTTCTAGTTTAGCATATAGTGTACGTTGTATAAAAGATAATTCAACAACATTAGTTGAATCTAATGATAATGCATGATATTTCTATATTAAAAATGGAGAGTTAATAAATTATGATGAATCATTCTGAACAGATGTTGATTTATCATATTGAATAACATGAGAAACAATAACTAGTATATGACCTTCAGCATTAGAAGATTTATGAATAACAAGTGTTACAATACCAAGTACAGTAACAAGTATCTGAGATTATGCATTTTTTAAAAATCCATTAACAAATGTAGTAATTCCTAATAGTGTAACAAGTATTTGAAATTCAGCTTTTGAGTATTGTGAATCATTAAGTTCATTGACTTTATCAAATACATTAACAAGTATTTGAGATTATGCTTTTTACTCTAATTCATTATCAAGTGTTACAATACCAAATACAGTAACAAGTATCTGAGATTGAGCATTTGATTATAATTATATTACATCATTAGTAATACCTTCATCAGTAACAAGTATTTGAGAATATGCATTTGCTGATAATGAATTAGCAAGTGTAACATTTCAATCAGATGTAGCAAATTTATGAGTTTGATCTTTTGCTTGGCAAGATAATTCAGTATGAGCTTGAACTGTATATTGACCTGCTAGTTGAAATGTATATGAAATATATAATACTAATAATTGGGATGATGCATATGATGTATATTGAGATGGAAGTGTTTTATGAGAAAGTTATTTTGATGATACAATGTTAGTTAATTATTCTAGTCAATAGTATAATAAAAAAAAGTTAGAAAATTTTTCTAACTTTTTTTTATTGCAAAAATCAATAAAATAATTAAACTAATAGTAATAAATAAAATTAAATAATAAAAACATAATGAAAATAGATAATTTAACATTAACTTTTTGAAACAAAGTAGTTTTAAGAAAAATTAATTTGGAAGTAAAAACATGAGAGTTTGTATTTTTTATTGGTTATTCAGGTAGTGGTAAAACTAGTTTGATTAGATCTTTGATTTGAGATTTTAAACCTCTCGATGGAGATGTTATATTAGATAATAATCTTGCTTTATATAGGTGATTAAATGAAGAAAATTTACTTAACTACAGGAGAGATGTAGGTGTTATTTTTCAGGATTATAAATTGCTTGAATCAAAAAAAGTATATGAAAATGTAGCTTTTGCTATGGAAGTTTGTTGATATACTGATCCTATTATAAAAAGAAAAGTACCAGAAGCTTTAGAAAAAGTATGATTACTTATGAAAAGAGATAAATTTATTTATGAGTTAAGTTGATGAGAAAAACAAAGAGTAGCAATTGCAAGAGCTTTAGTTCATGATCCTAAAATGATAATAGCAGATGAAGCAACATGAAATTTAGATCCAACTACAGCTAGAGAGATAATGGATATATTTATGGATATAAATTTAGATTGAAAAACTGTTATAATGGCTACTCATGATAAAAATATAGTTAATTCACTTAAAAAAAGGGTAGTTACTTTTGATAATAAACAAGTTGTAAGTGATATTGAAAAATGAACTTATAATTTGGATTAAAAAAATTAAGTCCGGACTCTTAGAGTCCGGACTTAATTTTTTTAAAACTAGATCTTATTTGTGTATAGCTTCTAATTATTGCAGTGTCAAGTTCTCTGAAACCACAATTTTGTTCTTTTAATTTTAAAAAATAGAATAATTTATTTATATGATAAATGAAATTGTTATAATTAGTTATTACTCAATTTATTTGATAATATTCTAATTCTCAATTTTTGTATTTATTCATTATTCATTTTTTTAAAGTAGAATTTATTTTAATCATCTGGTTTCTCAACTTGTTATATTTTGGTGTTTTGAAATAAATCGTATCTATTTCAGATAGATCAAGAGTTAGTCTTTCTACTTCATAATTTATGTTTAAGAGTTCTTCTATATATCATTCTTCTGCAAAAGTATTAGAAGTACTTGAAAAATATAAAATACTAACTATAATAATGCTAATTATTTTTTTCATAATATAATTGTTAAAAATAAATTTTACTTATTATAATTAATAAAATACAAATGTCAAATGATTTTTATAATGTACTTTGAGTAAACAAAAGTGCAAGTGAGTCTGAAATAAAAAAAGCATATAGAAAAAAGGCTATGGAATTCCATCCAGATAGAAATAAAGGGGATAGTACAGCTGAATCAAAATTCAAGGAAGTAAATCAGGCTTATGATACACTTTCTGATAAAAACAAGAAAAAACAATATGATATGTTCGGTAGTGCATGATGAGCGTGATGAAATCCTTTTGGTGGTTCAGGTTGATGAAGTTATTCAAGTTCTTGATACTGAGGATTTGAAGATATGTTTTGAGGTGCTTGATGAGGAAACACTCAATCATCTAGTTTTAATTTTGAAGATTTATTCTGATGAGGAGGATGAATGTGATGATCTTCTAGAAGAACTCAAACTAGACAAAAACCAAAAGAACCAGAAAACCTTGATTTTGAAAAGACTTATGAGGTACCAATTTTTGATTTAATTCTAGGTTGTAAAATAGAAGTAAAATGAGTGTATTGAAATACAGCAAAACTAAAAATTCCAGCAAGTACTAAATCATGATCAAAGTTTAGAGTAAAATGATTTGGTAAAAAAGAACCAGGTAGAGAAGGGAATCTAATAGTAAAAGTAGAATGATTAATGCCGAAGCATATTAGTGAGGTTGATATGAGTATGCTAGAGAGAATTAGGGAGAATATAGGGTATTAATTTTTTATAAAAAAAAGAGTATAAAAAATATATAATTTGACAAAATAATATAAATGAATATATTTTATATAGATTAGTTAATAATATTTTTTTATGAAAGAAGATAATAAAACTTTATATTTTCCTATAACTATAAATAAGGAAAATTGAAAATATTGGTGAGAGGCAAAGGTTTTTGAGTGATGTTTTTCAGAAGGTAATTCTTTAGAAGAATATTGATCAAACATGACAGATGCTATTCAAACATATATATGAGGAGTTAATGAAGGTTTTTTTGAAATTTGAAATACAGGTGTTTTATGAATTAATTTTGATAATAATGGTTGAGTTAAAAGTAATGTCTTGAAAGAATTTAATAAAAATACTATTAAAGCATTGAGCTATAGTTAAAAAATGAAAATGAAGTCATTATAAAGTAAAAATGAATAATAGAAATACAATTATACCAGTTCACTCTAACTCAGATATAACTAAATGATTATTATATGCAATACTGAAACAATTAGATATTTTGGATAAAATTGATAGATTTAAATTAAGGCAGTAAAAATAAACAATCATTAATATTATAAAAATTTAAGTAATTTAGAAAAAAACTAGAGTTCCTCTAGTTTTTTTTCTATTTTTTCATTTATCCCACTCAACATCAATATTCTATCAATTTTATTACAATTTATAAATTTTAATATTTTTTTAATAATTGGATCTGAATGTTCTTCTCAAAGCTCTCATAAAATTGAAATTGTTTTTAATTTAGCTAAAATAAGTTTTAAATCATCAATATTATTATAAGAATTAATTATTTGGAGTAAATCAAAAAGTTCATAAATAGGACTTCAGTTAGGAGTTTTATTTAATACAATAGAAAGAAAAATAAGATAATTATTTATTATAGAAAAACTTTTTTTTTGTAAATTAAATTCTGATATTATTTTTATATTCCTGATCTTATGAATACTAGCATTTTCTTTTGAAATTATTTCAAAGTTGATAAGATAACCTAAATCAAGTGTTTTTTCTTTTTTACTAAGCTTTTTATTACATCTAATTTTTCAGTAATCCTTGGTAAAAATAGTGTATAAAAATTCCCCAGGTTTTAGTTTGATTATTTTCAGAATAATTCATTTAGTTTTAAAAGTAGACATTTTTTGAAAAAAGAGTTGATAAATATAAAATATGAGTATAATGTAGCCATAAATTTATTATTATCAAATAAAAATTATGACTCAAGTAAAAATTATGGAACAAGAAGTTGATATTATGATATTAGGGCTTTTAAAACTTCATTCAGAAATGGTAGAGCTAGAAGAACAAAATTTTTTAGATCTTCTTAAGTTCAGTTTGTCTTTAAATACAATGGAAAAAAAGAGAGTAATTGATGCTGTACCTACACTTTCTCAGTTTCAGTTTGATGAACTTATAAAAGTATTTACAGAAGAAAGAGAAAAATTTAGAGATTTAGCAAAAGAACATCCAGATGATATTAAAAAATTGGTAGCTAAACAACAAACAGAATGGATAGAATTATGAGATTTATATAAATCAGAGGACGAAAATAAATGAATAGAGGACGAAAATCAAGATAAAATAGATGATATAAAAGCTAACCTAGGATTATAAAATGAAATATAAATTTTGTACATTAATAGAAAATCAAAAAAGGGTAGATATGTATTTATCTGCTCTTTTTAATGATTTTTCAAGAAGCTATATTCAAAAAATGATAGATAGATGACAAGTAACAGTAAATGGAAAAAAAATATCAAAGAATCTAAAAATAAAAAATAGGGATGAAATAAATATAGGGATAATTATAGAAAAACTTGATGAAATAAAACCAGAAAAAATGGATTTTGATATCATTTATGAAGATAAAGAAATATTGGTTTTAAATAAAGAAGCATGAATAAATGTTCACCCTGTTCCATGAGAGGGAGGAAATAAAAATACTTTGGTTAATGGAGTATTAGAACATTGTAAAACTCCTCTTGATTCTCTCTCAGCAGGAAACAGAGAACAACAGGATTATTTTTCTTCATGCATAATAAATTGAGTAGAAAGACCATGAATAGTACATAGATTAGATAAAGACACTTCATGAGTTATTATGATAGCTAAATCAGATTCTATGATGCATTATTTAGCTGATACAATAAAAAATAGAGATATAGATAAGTATTATTTAGCTGTAGTATTTTGAAAAATAAAAGATAGAGAGTTTAAAATAGAATCATATATTGGTAGAGATCCAAATGATAGACTGAAAATGACAACACTTAATCCAGTAAATCCAAAAATAGCTATAACACATTGAGAAGTATTAGAGTATATAGATAATAAATATAGTTTAGTTAAAATAAAGATAGAAACAGGTAGAACACATCAAATAAGAGTACATCTTTCAAGTATTGGTTTTCCAATTTTATGAGATAAAACATATTGAAATGTAAGAATGAATAAAGAAGCTGCTACTAGATTTCAACTACATAGACAAGCCCTTCATGCTCGGCAATTGGATCTAAAATTATATTGAAAAAATATTAATTTCACAGCAGAGTTAAAAGATGATATGAAAAGAATAATAAAATGATTATGAATTTTTAATAAATTAAATTAATATTTTCTTGATTTTTTTTAAAAAAAGTTATAATATTTTATATAATAATATATAATAAAAATAATCTTATGAAACTATTTTGAGTTACAAAAGAGAAAAAAGAAAAAACAGAGGAAAAAGTAGAAAAAATATCTAAAGAAGTTGGCCAAATAGCAGTTGATATCTTGGAAACAGATGATGAAATAGTTATCTTGGGACCAATAGCATGAATCGAATTGGAAGATATAGATCTTACATTTAATAAAAGTGTACTTAACATTAAATGAATAAGATTAAAACCAGAGATATATACTATAAATGCAAAAGTAAGAAATAATGAATGTTTTTGGGGAAATTTTGAAAGAAATATTATATTACCAGAAAATTTAGATTTTGATAGTATAAAAGCAAGTTTGGAAAATAATTTATTAATAATAACAATAAGTAAATTAAAATTTTCATGATGAAATATAAAAATAGATAGAATGGAAATGTAATCCATCTTTTGCCTTTTATGTATCTCTTCCTATTAGAGGAGAAAATAGTAAAATAAAAAACTATTTTAAAAATTAATAATAAAAATGTTTAGAAAGAAAAAAGTAGAGCAACAAGCTAAAAAATTCGATAAATTAATTACATGATTGATTATAGGATGAGCTGTTGCTTCAATGATATGATTATCAAAGACAGATAAATGAAAAGAAGTAACAGAAAATTTAACAGAAAAATGAAAATGAGTAGCAAAAACATGATATAAAGTTTTTGGGAAAGTTTTAGTATGAGCATTAAAAGTATTTAATAAAAAATAAAACTATGAATTATAAAATAATAATCTCGTTTTTTGTTTTTTTAGTTTTTCTATGAGCCTTTTTTTGGGAAAGTGCTTATTCAGAATCATGTAAATATATTTCAGAAATACAAAGATGTAAAGAAGCTAATAAAAATTGAACTACAAAATCTATAGAAGATTTTGTTTGTATAGTTTGAGATGGAGATGATATAGCATATCAAGTAGTTCTAGATAAAGAATTTAAAAAAATAGATAATGATATAGATAAATATTTATTTGATTTGGAAAAATATAAAAACTTGTATTTTTGAATAAATAAAAGTAAAACATATATAGATGGTGTAGATGATATATTTTTAGCAAAAAAATATTTTCATAAAGAATACAATGAAGTTTGTAATGAAAAATTAGTTTATGAAGTTGCATCTTGTCATATATGAGATAAAACAACTATTAGAAATGCAAAAAGAAATTTTTCAGACTGAATAGATTGTAGATTACTTATAAATACAAAACTAGAAATATTTGAAGATGTGGCATTTAATATACTTATGATGAATAAAGCTTGAGTAAGAGCTGATGAAAAAAAATTATATGATCAAGTTCAAAGAACAAACTATGATAACTTACTTGATATAATGAATGTTAATATATGATATTTAGAACGTATATGGCAAAAAACACCTACATTAACTCGTAATGTTCATAATTAATGGATATAATCAAAAAATATAATATAAAAGCAAAGAAAGCACTTTGACAAAACTTTCTTGTTGATGAAAATGTATTAGATGAAATATCTAATACTTTGTATATAGAATGAAAAAATATAGTCGAAGTATGACCATGATATGGAGCTTTAACTGAAAAAATATTAATCAAAAAACCTCAAAGTTTAAATCTAGTGGAACTAGATAAAGAAATGATAGATATTTTGGAAACTAGAAAAAAAGATTGAGATTTTTATTTAGATGGAATCGATTTTAATATAAATAATATTGATGTTTTAAAGTATGAATGACCATCAGCCCTTAACCCCCTGCTTATTAAGGATGAGGAATATAGATATTCTCTCATAGCAAACATACCATATTATATAACATCACCAATACTGAGACATTTTTTATATGATGTAGAAAAAAAACCAGAAAATATGCTTATTTTGATGCAAAAAGATGTATGAGATAAGATTTTATTAGCAGAAAAAAATAAAAAACCAAAATCATCTGTACTATCACTTTTTATTTATAAAAAATGTTATGTCTCAGAAGTTTTAACTGTAGCAAATACATGTTTTATACCTGCCCCTAAAGTAGAATCAAGTGTATTATTATTTGAAACACATGATTTATATAATAATATAGATGATAACAAATTTTTAGAATTTATTAAAGCCTGATTTAGAGAACCTAGAAAAATGCTTATAAAAAATTTACTTAATTCTGGATATGAAAAAGATTATATTATACAGATTTTTGATAAGTTATCTATAGAAAAAAATATTAGATGAGAAGCTCTTGATATAACTACTTGGTGCCAATTAGCTGTAGAATTTAACAATTAATTAACTATAAAAACTTGATTTATTAAAAAAAAAATTTATAATCCATCAGTCTTTAAAAAAGATAAAGAAAAAATGAAATATATTTAAATTTTTTCTTTAGTTAAATAGGAGGTAATTTCTGGAAAAATTCATTTTTCTGAAAAAATACTTTATTTATTATATAAAAACTATCAATGCATAAAAAAGCTATAGTTCATATATTAACAAAAGCTAGAATGGAAAGTTCAGCTTTTAATGCTGAAATTGATGCAATGGAAGATTTAAGTGAAAGGTATTGAATAAAAAATGTTATTTTTTATAAATGAGATATAATAAAATTTGATGCTTTAATTTCAAAATTAGAAAAATTTCACATTTTATGTAAAAATTATTCAAATAAAGATAATTTAAAAGAACAAGTATCTGAATATGATAAAGATCATGAAATCATTTTTATTGATACACCTTTAGAATTACTTGTTAATACCGTAAATGAAGTAAAAGAACATATTAAACAACCATTATCAGATAATGCTGATATTTTTAGAGATAAGTTTTTACAAAGAGAATTAATTCAAGATCATAATCCAAACTTGTGAATAAAGTTTATAAAATGAATGCCTGATACTTTAGATATAGATATTATAGAAAAAAAAGTAGGGTATCCTTTTATAATCAAACCAGTTGACTGAGTACAAAGTTCATGAGTTGCAAAAGTTAATAATAAAGAAGAATACAATCACTATATGGATACATATAATGATTTTCATGAAAGACTTAAATCTAGGTGAGTAGATAATAAGGAATTAATAGTAGAGGAATTTATAGATGGTAAATTATATTCAATTGATTATTATGTGACATCTAATAGAGATATACATGTTTCAAAACCAGTAAAAGTTAGGACTTGAATAGATGTAAAAGTAGAAGATTATTGTAATATAGCTAGAATAGCTACAGAAAAAACTGAATGAGAATTTAAATGAAAAAGATTAAAGACTTTTATTAATTCTACAATTAAAGCTACATGAGTAAGAAATACTTTTGTGCATCATGAATTTAAAATAAATAGTAAATGAGAATTTAAAACTATAGAATTAAATGGTAGAATAGGTTGATGAAGAATAGAATTATTAAAAAGGGCATATGATATCAATTTATATGAACTATTGATGACAGAAGATTTCAAAGCCTGAAAACTTAAAGAAAGTAATATAGCTGTAAATATATATGCTACAAAAAGATGAATACTGACTTGATTTAATAAAGATTTATTTAAAAAGATAGAAAAAAGAAAATCAGTTTTTGATATACAGTTTGAAGACTGTGCTATATGAAAAGAAATATGATTAACTAAAGATGGTTTTATAAAGGTTTGAGTTATAAAATTAAAAAATAAAACGTATAGTTTATTATCAAAAGATTTTATTTATATAAAATCTAAATATAAAGATTTACTTGAAATACAAGATATAAAAGAGTATCATGAGGATCAAAAGAAAATAAAAAAAGCAAGGAAATCAGCTAAATCATTTTTTGAAAAACCAAAGAAAAAAATAAAATCAGTATTTGGTAAAGTTAAATGAATTTTTAATAAATAAAAAATATCCCTATTTTAGGGATATTTTATTTTGCATTTATTCTTTCATGAGACATTAATTTTTTTCTTTTGTCTAGTATTTTAGAATAATCTTTTTCAATTTCATTTTGAAGTAGAGTAATAGTTGAATTTTGAGATTCATTACTTACTTTATCTAATTGATATATTCATATATTTTTTAGAAGTAAATCAGCTATTCATAAGGCATTTGCTTTTGTCTTAAATGATATTGCTTGTATTTGTTCTATACTGAAATTAAAAATAGGATATTTTTTTTGTAAAAATTTGTAAAGATTTATTCAAGTAATATTTCATTCTTTTCATTTTAATCTTTCGCTTATTATAAAAAATACAGTATCTGAAATAAATAAAGGTTTTACTAAATTTAGTTTTATTCCATTTTTTTCTTTTTCTTTTTTTATACTTTTTAGCTTTCAGGTTTCTTCAAAAGAAACTTTACCAATAAATAAATCAATAGGACTAATTCATTTTTTTCATTTTGATTTTATGAAAAGATTTATTTCTTTTACTACTTTTAATAATCATCTGCTATAAGTTGTATCTTTATGTTGAATAGAGTTTTTATTGTTTCTTTTAAGTCTATTAAATCTATCTATAGGAGATATTACATCAGGATCAATTTTTTCTGATAATTCTAAAAAGTCCAATAATTCATCATTGTTTAATAATTCTCAAGCTAGGGTTTTTGAAAAATAAGAATTTATTTGTATTTTTTCAATATCTATTATTTGATCTCAATCTTTATCTGTTTTGTATAATTCTTCTCAATACATAAAAAGTTGTTCCATTAACATTGCAACTCATTCATCTTTTTCTATACTTTTAGCTCATCTAAGGTTTCAAATTAATTGTCTACCATTGTAGTCTGTTATATTATGAGTTTCTATTTCATGATTTGCTAGTTTAAAAAACCTTAGTATATTCATTTTGTTAAACTTTTTTGCTGTAGGGAATTGTACTCATTTAGGTCAATCTGAAATACTTCATACATCTTCATTACTTTCAACTATATGTTCTAATTTTTCCAATGATTCTATTAATATATTAAATCATAATATATAATCAGATCTTAATAGATCAGCATTTAGAAAATCGTTATTAATACTTTTTGGTTTCTCTTTTTTCTGGTACTTATATCATTTTGGTAAATATATTTCCATTTTTGATAAATATATTTCAAACCTGTTTTGTTCTTCTTTTGTTAATTTATTTTTATTTTCTATGAATTTTTCATAAATATATTCATAAGATAATATTACTTCTTCAGGATTACACTTTATTTCTCATCAAAATAAATGTGTATCTAAGTTTTGTAATTCATGCTCAATTGTTTTTTCTTCAGTATTTGATAATCATGATTTATATCAAGCTTTTTCTAGCTCAAAAGGGATAGCTGTTAGAGTATATATTAAAAAGTTTTTCTTTTCAAGTAAAGAGTTTGTAAAAATGCTTTTTAAATTACTTTCTATATTATTATTGCTTATTCTTTGAATTAATTCAACTTCCAGAAGAGCATTATTTATATTATCTATTTTTTTATTTATTAGTTTTTCTAGCTTTTCTTTAGCTTCTAATAATGATTGTTCTTTTTTTTCATTATTAATTGTTTTATATTTTTTTAAATTCAATCATCATCATTTTACAAATAATGTTGTATTAATTCATGTATCTATATCATAAGAATAAGTTACTTCAGCTATTTTCCGCAAATCTTTTCATATCCAATCTTGTTCATCAAAAATAAGAAGATTTTGTTCATTTATTATTTCTTCTAGATTTTTGTTTGAGGATGATGTATTTATAGATTTATTCATTAATTATAATAATAATATATTTTATATTTATATTTTAGCATATTTTCCTTAATTAATCAAAAAAATAGGTCTTTAATAGTAGATTTAATCCATATATTCTTTTTGAGTCTTGCTATTTTATAATAATGACTATAATTTCCTAGTTAAATTATTATTAATAAACAATAATTATGCAAAAAATAATTGTTCATATAATGAATAAAAAATGGTTTAAAACAGATACTTTTGAGTTAGAATTAAAGTTGTTTGAAGAAATCTATAATGAAGACAAAGTAGAGAATATATTGTTTTATAAATGAACAAAACTAGAGGATGATAAATTTGAGAAAAAATTAAATAAAAAATGAATTTATTTAAATAATTATTTAAATAGATATGATATAATAAATAAAGTAAAAGCTTATAATAGTAAATATAATATATTATATATTCATACTACAATAGAAACAACTATGAATATTACAAATGAATTAAAGGATATTATATGACAAGAATCACCAAAAAATCATAAGATATTTAGAGATAAAGCTATACAAAGAAAGATGATACTAAAACATAAACCTGAACTAGGTATTAGGTTTATTAGCTGAGCTTTAGATAAATTAACTTTTAGTGATATTAGAACAAAAGTATGAGTACCATTTATATTAAAACCTATTAATTGAGTGCAAAGTTCAGGTGTAGTGAAAATAAATTCTAGAACTGAGTTTAGAGATTATAAAGATCATTATGAAAATTTTACAAAAGTATTTTCAGAAAAATGAATAGATTGAGCTAAATTAATAGCTGAAGAATATATAGATGGAGATTTGTTTTCTATAGATTATTTTGTTGATCAAGAATGAAATATTAGATTATCAGAACCTATAAAAGAAAGACTGTGAATTGATATAAAAGTAGATGATTATTTTGTATTATCAAGAATTACTACAGGAGATACTCAAGATACTTTTAGGTATATCAATTTGGAAAAATTTGTAATTGATAGTGTTAATGCTATGCAAATAAAAAATTCTTTTGTACATCATGAATTCAAGATAAATACTAGATGACAATTAAAAACAATAGAGGTAAATGGTAGAATATGATGAGGTAGGCATGAGTTAATGTATAGAGCTTTTTGAATAAATTTTTTTAAGTATATTATTGATAATAAGCAAGGATTTCCAAAAATAAAACAAAATGTAATTTGAATAAATGTTTTAGCTACAAAAGAGTGAATATTAGAGTGATTTAATAAAAGATTATTTAAAAAAATCAAAAAATTAGATAGTTGTTATGAAGTTATTAAATCAAAATCCTTTGTTTGAAAAGAAGTTTGATTAACAAAAGATTGATTTACAAGAGTGGCTACAATAAAACTAGCTAATAAAGACTTAGAACAATTAAAAAGAGATTATGAGTTTATAGAAAAAAATTATAAAAAATTATTGGAAATAGAATGTAGGTATATTTGTATAACAAAGATTATAAAAATATTTAAGTGGAGATTTTAAGTAAAAATATGTCAACATTAAGTTAAAATGTCCCTATTTCCGTTAAAGTAGAAATGTCCCTTTTATCATACTTTAACTAGGAAGAAATAAAATAAATATGTAAATGAATGGAATTATGAGCGAAGCGAATAATGAAATGAATTTACATATTTATTTTGCGAGAATTTTTTAGGGATTTAATTAAAACAATTAGCAATAAACGGAGACGATTTTCAATGTTTACTAAAATAAGATATTTTTTCGTTATTATTATTTTGTTTTTGAATTTGTTTTAAAATATTACCTTGATATTCTTGATTAAGAATATTTTCTTTCATTAAATCAAGATTAAAATTAGATACAGGTGCTGTTAATAATTTAAAAACTCTTTGAGGCCTATCATGAGAAATTTTATGATCAATATATATTCAATTTTTACTAATTTTAATATCATCATTTAAGTGTTTTTCAACAGTGATTTTTTCTCAAGCTTTAATTTTGTATCATCATTCTTTTTTTCTATATAATTGATAAAAATTATTATCAATTTTAATAGTAAAATGTAAAATCATTAGCAATTTTTCTAGAAATATGTTTAGAAAAGATTTGATCTAAATTAAGTTTTTCATCTTCTCTTAGTTCTAAATGTAGATTATAATTAGATCTAGCTACCACCATATATTTTTTATTAAATTTAGGAAGAAAAACATTTTTTAGAAACTTATTAGCTTCATCAATATTACTAATATTTTCTTCTCTCAACTCTTTAACTAATCTATCTTGTAAAGTTTTATTCATTCTTTCAACCCTTCATTTAGCTTGAGGAGTATTAGCAAAGATTAGTTTAGTTCATAAGCTAATACAAGCCCTATTAAATTGAGTAGGTAATTCTTTATCATCTGTAGCATTAGGATAATTAACTTTGTAAGTAGCAAACTTATCAAGATAAATAGATTGAGGTTTTCAATTTTCTATTATATATTCTTTCCAGAATTTCATAGTTTCAATTAATCATTCATTTAGAGCAAACTTAGCAGTAACTTTTCAAGTTGCATCATCAACAGCAACAAGTAAACATTGATAAGTTGTTCAATCTCTACCTTCAAACCATAAATGATAACTTCAATCATATTGAATCATTTCTCAGTAAGCTTCCTTTCTAGGTCTTGCTGTAAATTGTTTATCTTCTTTTTTCCTAGATTTATTTTTCCAAATTCAAGCATTAATCATTTTTAATCTAAGAGTAGATGTAGGGATAAATATATTATGTTTTTCAGATAATTTTTCACTAGCAAGAGTAGGTCAATAATCATAATAATTATCTTTAACTATTTGAATAGCTGTTTGATATTTTTTATTATCTCATTTATTATTGGAAGGTTTTCATCTAGCTTTATGAATTAATCATTTAGCTCATTGAGAAATATATCTATTTTTAATTCTTCTTGTTTGTTTTTCACTTTTATTAATCTTTTTTGCTGCTTCCTTCATTCATATTTGTTTTTTAAGTAGTCTCTGTTTCTTAAACTTTAACAAAAAAGAAAACTATATATCAATATAGCTGAAAAATTACAAAATACTTCTAAACCTCGATTTTTCGAGGTTTTTTTGTTGCTTTTTTAGTTTTTA